>Ga0307517_10003160_pt1 | contig 25887 bp, 14 predicted proteins | sample 23_EM_MG_FD_194515 | JGI IMG/M metagenome (GOLD analysis project Ga0307517, IMG submission 194515) | Populus trichocarpa ectomycorrhiza microbial communities from riparian zone in the Pacific Northwest, United States - 23_EM | ecosystem: Host-associated > Plants > Roots > Unclassified | place... | reverse complement strand
GTGGTGGCGGTATTTCGGTCCCCCCCCCCCCCCCCCCTCGCTGTAGGTGTGGGTGCCTTGGATACGCACGCTCCAAAAAAAAGAAGAAAAAAAAGGAGGAGGTCGTTTTCTGCTCTGCATAGCTTCTTGCCCTGGCCAGAGGGAGCCAGCCCCCTAGTCCTGTGGAGGCAAGGATTGTCTGCTCCGCTCCCACTTTTGGAGTCCGGCCGCCACCTCTAGTTCCTCTGTTGCAAGAAAATGCTGTGAATAACTTCTTACCTGACAGTCACAGATTCACTTGTGGAAAATCGTATGGAGCAAAACCAACCAAGCCACTCCGCGGTCGTGACGGTTAGGAGCGTACAGCCATCATTTAGTATATATATATCATCATCCTCGCTCTCTATCACAAAACCCTAATTCTCTCTCTCTCTCTCTCTCTCTCTCTCTGTTTCTATCTTACGAAAGTAAGTCTGTGACCACTCGCTGTTTGTTGTAAACAAGTAATATCATAATCACAAACGCTAACTAAATCTCAGTGTCTCTCTCTCCACTCTCTCTAGTTCCTCGTGTTGCTGCTGCTGTTGTTGTTTAACAAGGGTAATTGACTGGTTATTAAAAATGGCGGCGAGTGCATATCCATCTGTAAACGCAGTTCAGGTACGATTCCATATTTGTTGTTTGAACCTTTATCTCTGGTTGGTTGATGAGTGTTGATTTTTGTTTGCTAGGTTGGTTCCTACTTTGTAGGGCAGTACTATCAGGTTCTCCAACAACATCCAGATCTCGTACATCAATTCTATGCGGGTAGCAGTAACATGACTCGTATCGATGCCGGTTCTACTGAATCTGCCAACACAATGCTGGTACTCCTCCTCCTCCTTCCATGCGGATTTTTTTATTCTTGCATGTATGCCTAACTCCGCCGGCGAAGGTTTCTGCCCAATACAATCGAGGTTGAAATGGGAATCCAAGAAGAATTATTTATTCTGTTAGGAAAATTCTTAACAGTCAGTTATTTCGTGATTTTCCCTTCTTGTGGAATTTACTCACCTTCTTTTTGCTTCTCCTTTGTTTCTCTCCAGCAAATCCATGCACTTGTCATGTCTCTAAACCTCACTGCAATTGAAATCAAGTCCATCAATTCTCTCGATTCATGGAATGGAGGTGTTCTGGTGATGGTGTCTGGGTCTGTCAAGACCAAGGATTTTGTTAACAGAAGGATATTTGTGCAGACCTTTTTCCTGGCTCCACAGGAGAAGGGTTACTATGTCCTCAATGATATCTTTCTGTTTGTTGATGATGGGGCTGCTTACCAACAAGACCTGCCACCTGAAAACATCCACATGCAACATCCAGCGCCTATATCATCCGACGAGACTTTCGATGCCCAATTAGATTCTTCCAACCCTCTACCAGAGGCTCCAGGTAATAGGATGATGACGTGTGCAGTGAAGCATTGATTCAATTGTGAATTGAGTAGTTTTGCCTGGGGCTGTGTGGTGATACATCGTTGTGGTCTAGTTACCCCTTTTTTTATTTGTTTGGTTATGAAACTTCAATATGAAAGCTGATCCCTGCCTGCTTGTCCTTGGGCTTTGGCTGAAGCTGTGCAAAGGATGGGGATGGGATGAGTGCTCAAGTTTGGATCTAGCAATTGAACTGAAAAAATGAGGACTATACTCGTGTACAATTGTGTGGTTTAAAATGCAATTGAACTTTTAAATCTCTGGGACAGTTCTTAGCTCCTGAGGGTCATTTGATAGCACAAAGTACCGCTGCATGTCATTTGGTCTAATCTGTGAGTTTTGGCAGTTTCTGACTACGTTTTGGAGGAAGAAGCTAGAGAATGCGTGAACTCGGTTCGTATAGATGATGATCCAGTTGACAAGTACAGTCTCCCAGAGCAACAGCACCAAGAAGACTTGGAGACTGAAATTGTTGTAGAAGAAACACCTGTAGATGAAACAGCTGCTTCATTTCAAGCTGCTGTAAATGCTGTGCAAGATTTCCCAACTGCTGCTCCAGAGGAACCATTGGAAGAGCCTCCAAAGAAAACTTATGCTTCAATAGTAGGCATCTATTCTTTGCTTGTGTGTGTTTCTTGTTTGGTTTTGCATGTACCTCTGCAACTTTGTGGTTTTCAGCTATACAAAGCATATCTAAAATGATTTAGAAGTGGTTATTTCAACATTTGAGCACTATAAAATCTGATTAATGCTTTAACTTTTTTTATGCCTTCTTAATATAGAAAGCCAGGGTTACATGATACATCAACTCCATAAAAGATGTGAAAGATCAAGATGATAAACTTTGCACATATGTAGTAAAATTTAAATCAGAAAAAGACAAAGTATGTACAAGTGAGCACGGGTTGGTATTTGCATAAAATATTACGGGAATAGAGTTATTTTATTTTCATGTTTTCCCCTGCAGTATCGTTACTGTCAACTTATTTTAGTTGGAACGTGAAAAGTGGAGTAATTTTTAGTCTGTATTTTTTTCTGATGGTGGATGTGTAGTTACAGGTTTCTAAGGGGCAGTTTTCATCATCAGTTGCCACTCAGCCACCTGTTAACAAGAGTGCCCCTACTACTTCTGATTGGAATCACATGCCGACACCCACTGCTCAGCAGCCAGAATCTGTGTTGTCATCTGCACCAGAATCTGGAATGGAGGTTACAGAGGATAGCTTGGGACTAGATGAAGGTCAAACTCTTGATTCTACCTTAAAAACTTTATCTTATTTTTCTCCCTTGGCTGGACTTTTGAGTGATCTTGCTTAATTTATTCATTCTACCTTACTTTTGAATGAAACTCTTGAATTTATGCTTTGGGAGGAGTTGATGTCTTACTCTTTTTTAATTGCCCACATGATCCTCGCCGTCAGGAAAATATTTGTGCAATGGCTAAACTTTAAACATAAACGATTTTATTGGCAGCAGCAGCACTAGTTGGGTGACTTGACCTCTGTGCATAATGTATTTTTATGGCTTCTCTCTCTCTCTTTCTCTCTCTTCCTGAATGATATTCATATATGCAAGTTGCATTCTAAATGTTTGAAACTTGGGAGAACATATTGCTGTTTGAAAATTACGCAACTGGAAAACATCAAGTTGATTCTTGATCATCCTCTCATACAGGTGAACTAAAATCTGTCTATGTGAGAAACTTGCCCTCTGATATTACTGCTGAAGAAATTGAGGAGGAGTTTAAACACTTTGGGAGAATCAAACCTGATGGTGTATTTGTTAGGAACCGCAAGGTGAACTTTTTTTGTCTTCTCTTCCCTCTTCATATTGGCATGTAACCTTGACTTTGGCTGAAATAGCAATTGATTCATGCAGGATGTTGTTGGTGTTTGCTATGCTTTTGTTGAGTTTGAAGATCTTCGGAGTGTTCAAAATGCAATCAAGGTTTGAATTTGATATCATGAAAAGATTGTTTTCTTTTATCTTATTAACTTGCCAACTAATCAATGCCTGTTGTTGATACATGCTTCTCTTTGCTTGTTCATATCCTTTAGCATCTATATGCATGAACTTTCTTATTCACTAGATTTAACTTCTTTAGTTTTGGCTTTGTTTAAATCTCATTTGATTTTCTTTTGTCGTGCAAAGATTTGGTTAGAGGCTATCAATTAAAGCTATGGTTTCTATGTTTTGCTATTAATATGTGCAAAACATGAACTGTCAGATATGGGGAACCTTCTAAAATTGAAGATAGAAATTTAAATCCATGTCTATATTTTGGAAAACATGAACATCTTTATTCAATAGTATTTATTGCATTCTTCGTGATGCAAACAGTGGGCATGTTTATGCCTAGAGGTTTCTACATTTTCTGGTGCTGTTTTTTGCTTGCAGTATTTCTCCAGATCAACTTTTTTATTTATATTTTCATGGTTTTTGAATGTAGGCGTCTCCAATACAGCTGGCTGGAAGGCCAGTCTACATTGAGGAGCGAAGATCAAGCAGCAGCATTGCTTCTCGAGGTGGAAGTATGTGCATACATTTCTCCTCCATTATTTATTTAGCTGTAATTGTTAGGTGGAAAAGTCCTTTTCTATTATGATGTTAAAATCAAATAATACCTATGAGATCAATTAAGGTAACTGTAGACATGGATGGCATGCCAATAGTTCATGTTCACATGTGCCATCTGTGATACCGATGCATGCGTCCAGGACAGTCTTACAAGTTTTAAACTCCAGGAACTGTCACGCGTGTTGTGCCAGCATAATCTGTGGGGAGAAGCACACAGCCATATTACGAACCAAATAGAGGTATCATGTACAGTAAGGTCAATAAGTTGCGGTCCTAGGTTTTCAAAGATAGTATATGCACTCACTTAATTGAGGAACAGGCACAGCCATCCACATGCATGTACAGTGCATACAAACTTTTTGTCATCAAATGATTCTGAAGCTAAAAATTGAACAAAAGCATTATATTGCTCAGAACAGTAACTCAAGGATGGTTATGGGTAGGAGTCAAAGAGGATGGGTGGAGTGAGTGATGATAGCGCCATCGTATCTGGTTGATAATCTTTTCATTTTAAGCAGTGGCAGTTTTGATAGAATTGATGCCACAAAAAGGTGTTTGTTTGTGGTGACTGTGATGTTATATATAGATGCACGATAACCTTAATGGCCGAGGTGGTGGCTGCTATGTTTGCTCATGTGCCTGTGATAGGACTTAGATTTTCCATGTTGCTTTTGGTAAGTAATATTACTGTCATCAAATGCCACATCCTTGTGTTTTGTGGTGCGCGCATGGAGCAGCCAATGCTTCAAACCCTTGTATTACTGAAGTAGCATTGTAAAACAGATTTGTATATTTTGTGCTGTGTGCAGGAGGAAGGGGAAGAGGGAGAGGTTACCAAACAGATGCCCCAAGGGGGCGTTTTGGTGCCCGCAGTTTGGGCAGGGGAGGCAATCAAGATGGTGGTGGTGACTACAGCAGAGCAAGAGGCAGTGGTTTCTATCAGCGTGCTTTACAATAGGGCAAAAGGTTATCAGGGAATGATAGTGTGGAAAGGAAGAATCGCTCTGCCTGTATTTGATCCGAAGGTGGTGGTGGTTATACAGGATTTTTGAGTTGCTGATCCCTGATCGAATATTTCCCTCGATTGTGCACTCCTTTTCAAGTGTCATCTCCACGTAAATGGAGTTTCTACGCGTGATTTTTCTGATGCTATGCATACGCCTCGAATGGTTTTTACCATACAGTTGGAGTGTGTAAATTTTGATTCAAGCCCGACATGGTGGTGTATGGATTTGATGTGCTAATTTTATGGGTTAGAAGAGTAATCTTCTGTTAATGAAAAATGAACGCTTTCCTCTATAGTCTATCCTCCCTGAAGGTCTCGCTTTGTCTGCGGAATATTTGTCATTACGGTGTCGAAGTTTTATCACTAAAAATCCCTGTGCTGTTCTGGTCAATCACTAATCAGAATTAGACTCCAAGAATTGAAACAGGACTCACCTGATACAACAGATGAGCATGGTTCCTTAGAAACAAAGGGTTGCCAGGATTTTCCTGCACCATCCTCCTACAATATTCCTCTGTGCCATGCATGTTTCCATCATCTCCACCTCCTGAATCAAACTCACCGCGGCTGCTGCCACCACAACCACGATCAATACCAAGATCTCTTGCAAGATGCATTTCTTCACCTATCTTCTTCAAAATTTACTCTCCAAAATCTATCCATGACTCTCACCTCCTCAGTCAAAACCATGTTCTCCATCTCATTATGATCTCATTACTTAAACCAAACTGCCTGGGTTCCGTGTTCACACTTTCCATTTCTTCTCTCCCCCCCTCATCTTGAACATCACTCTCTTCTTAGCATCATGGTGATAATATCATGATGGTGATTGTCACTGCTGTTGTTAGGACTGTCCGAGAAACATGATGTTAGAAATATTTAGGATGGAACAAATATGGAGTTGATTTAGAGGTTTTTAATATACTTGAACCATCACGATTAAACGATATGACTATTCATGAAACTATATGACTGTTGATGAAAGAGTTATACTTTAAATTAAATTGAATAGTTGCTATTCAGTTTTATTTCAACAGTCACAAATATCATAATTAATTATAAAAATTAATTCAAGGATTAATTAATCTCACTAACATATGAAGTTTCAAGTGTCATCTTTTGATATTATAAATATCCATATAATAACATTAGAAAGCCCACTAGAAGAGTCCTTCCACCATGACTTAATTTACTACATAATAGAAACCCATACTTATAAACATTAGGAGGGAGTGTTTCTTTTCAATGCGAGATAAATATCTTTTCTTTCTTTATTCATTTACAAACTATACCAACAGATGAGAGTAGGGATCCAAGAATTGGTGTTGAAGAGCTTCTTAGCAACATGGTTATTTATGACTTGCGCCCTTCTAGCTGCCAAAACCAAGGGTGTAGTTTGATAATGCATGGAAAAACATCAACTTGTTTCCTTGCACAAGTTGTAAAGGGAAGGTTATAAAAAGAGATGGGTGGGTTTGGCAAGATACCTGGAAAGTTTTGATTTTTCCAATTTGAAAATTAGGTCTTCAAGTGTTATTTTGGCTTTTCTTATCTTTCAATGGGTACGTACAGTAATTATAGGACCACGCTTCAATGCTCTTGACACATGTTCTTTACATGTTGCAGTCTAATTTGATGTTTTTTTTTTTTGCTTCTAGCCATATCAGGGCGCAATTGAACAATTATTTTCATCGAACAATGAATCATTAATGGCTAAGTTTCTTGAAACACATATATGTAATGAAAATGATAAATTTAAGATTTCTTTTGAAAGTTTCAAGGATTCCGTTAGACAGATTTAGAGTTTTTAAGGTTTATACAAAGATTACCTAAATATCAAATTTTCTTTTCGGCTTTGAATATTTGCTTCAAGGTTGGGTTATAGTAAACCATAAGTCATCCAATTGTCTAGCCTCTAACGATAATCCATATGAACCACCAGTGAGAAATCTCCTAAATTCTTTTAGGAGAGAGAGATTGTTATACCTTAAAGCACTAACTTATATATATATATATATATATATATATATATATATATATATATATATATATATATATATATATGTTTTAGGTGTTTATATATTATACTCTACCTACCTTGTTCATCAAACCTCCCATAAAATAAGAGGTATGACATTATATTTATAGAGAAACCTAAAAAATCCTATAAATAAAAAAAATATCAATTTGCCCCTTAAATAATATCACATATATTATTTTATGCTAATTTGCGAAATTTATTCAATCAAGTCCTTACTTGATTGTTTCTAAGTCTAGAATTGTAATTCCCTATATTAATTACATTCTAGTCCTTAATTTTTAAAATTTATTTACAATCAAGTCACACTTGATTAATTATCCCATTTTAGTTTCTGACCAATAGTTCTTATATGTATGATTCATTATGTTCCTTAATAAGTTGGGCAAAAAATAAATCACAATCCTAAATAAAATAGAACTAAATAAATAAAATAAATAGATTGATTTATATTCGAAGATCAAGTACAATGTCTAACAACTTGTCATGATCCTTCAAATAGTAGGAAAATAATGAATGATTTGACTTAACCTTTCAGTGATCAGTTTCTTAGTGTAATTATTATCCATTCATCAACAATGTTCTAATTTAAACATTATAGCATGAAGTGTGTCTATTATGTCAAATCATGTTTGTTACAAACACTATAATCATTGGTTATTTGTATAAGATTTAAAACTCTTTTCAAATTTCATTCCACCTTGCACAAGGATTTGCAATTAATACTATTTGAAAACATATGAATTTTTTTTTTTTAATTCACTTCGGGTGATGAATCCTCTCTTGACAAGCACTCACATATTAGTTCTAGGTATCCCTCATACCTCAGTTTATGAGAACAACTACTTTCTTTCATAAAGAAAAGAATATATTATGTATTAGTATCAACAACTCTAATTAATATCCAGTTTTAATATAGGATTGACCAGAAATATTTAGGAACAATGCTTTGATGCAATAGAAATCCCATAATAATAATAACTTTATAATTTTATTTGCAAAATATTTTTACCCCAAAGACTTTATCTTTACTCTAGATTCATTATTCAAATATTTGATCAATATTAATAAATAAGCATTTATTAATAAATTAAATATATATACAAGAGCAAAGTCAATGTCACATGTACCCAATCGATTGGCTACATGACATATACACTAACAATATCACACATGCACTAAAGCCAATCACTCATGTATCAAATATCATATCACTCTACTAGGACAATGACTTAGTAAGAGGATCCGCAAGATTTGTTTTAATAGGTACTCACTCTATCTTTACATCTTCCTTTCTATGATTCTCTAATTAAATAGAATTGTTTAAGTACATATTTGGATCATTGATGAGACCTTAGTTTATTTGCTTGTGCAATAGCTCCATTGTTATCACAGTACATGGCTACTGAATCAACAATACTAGGAACTACACCTAGTTCAGTGATGAACTTCTTGATCCAAATAATCACTTTTGTCTCTTCAAATGTAGAGGTGTACTCAACTTTAGTTGTAGAATATAGTTTGGTCTTTTATTTGGAACTCTTCCAACTTACAACACCATTATTTAGAGTGAAATATAATCAGACTGAGTTTTCTATTTTCAATATCTTATTTAAAACTAGCATCCAAATAATCATGAACTACTAGTTCATCTCTTTCACAGACAAAAAAAAAATTCTTAATTCTTCTTAAGTATTTAAGAATATTTTTAACTATCTTTTAGTGACTCTCACCTGGATTAGATTGGTATCTACTCGTTGTGCTCAAAGCATAAGATATATCTGATCTTGTACATAACATCACATATATTATGGATCTTATATCCATAGTATATGGAATTTTTTCCATTCCATCTCTCTCAATTTATGTTTTAGGACACATATCTTTGGAAAGAGTATTATATGCGAAATAAATAAGCATCATCTTTTGGATTCTTTCATGCTAAACTGTTATAGCATCTTGTCTATGTACATGGATTGAAACAATAAAAACAACCTTTTCTAGATCTATCTTTATAGATTTTTATTCCTAGTATATAGGTTGCTTCTCTCATATCCTTCACAGAGAAGTTCTTGGACAACCAAATCTTTACTAACTACAACAAAGAAATGTTGTTTCTATTAATAATATATTGTCTATATATAATATTAGAAAAACAACTCAATTCCCACTAACATTTTTATAAACACAAATCTCATTCATATTTTTGATAAAATCAAACTATTTGATTATCTCATCAAAATGGATATCCCAACTCCTTAAAGCTTACTGAATTTCATAAATAATTTTTTATAGCTTGCATATTTTATTGGCAAATTCCTTAGATTAAAAACTTTCAAGTTGTGTCACATAAACATCTTTTTGAAGATTCCCATCCAGGAATATAATTTCGACATCCATTTGCCAAATCTCATAATCATAGTATGTAGCTATAACAAGCAAAATCTTTATAGATTTTAATATAGTTATCGGGAAGAAGGTTTCATCAAAGTCAATCTATTTGTTTTTGTTTGTAACCTTTGGTAACTAGTCTAGCTTTTGTTCATTTGTAATTATCATCCATGTTAGTCTTTATCTTAAAGATCCACTTATATCCAATAGGTTTTACTTCTTAAGTGGATCAACCAAGTTTCATATATGGTTGGTGTACATGAAATCCATTTTATATTTCATGGTCTCAAGCCATTTCTTAGAATCAATATCATATATTGATTTCAAATAATTGGTAGGCTCATCAAATATGAGCAACTCATCATTTTTAGATTTTATGAGAAGCCCATATCTCATTGGTGAATGACTTGCCCTACCAAATCTATAAAGGTTTTATGTTTTTTAAGCTTCAGGCTGAACATCCAATATTATAGCCTCATGCTTAGGTTGCATTTGGATATCAATTTGTGGTTCTTGAACTTCTTCAAGTTCTATTTCCTCCCATTTCTTCCTTAAAGAACAAATTCTTTCTCTAAAAAGATAGCATGTTTTTTAGATAAATATTTTTGCTTAATAGGAGATATAAATAATATCCAATAGTTTCTTTTGGATATCCATAAACTTATATTTATTTGACTTAGCTCCTAATGTTTTAGATATAATACGCTTCACATAATCATCATATCTCAAATCTTTAAGTATGATAAAATTAATTTGAATTTGAAAATCCTTGACATAGAAAAAAAAATAACAAAATTATAGAAATGCCCTAATAATAATAATAATAATAATAATAATAATAATAATAATAATAATAATAATAATACAACAACAACACACATACGCACGCATATGAGAAGAGAACCTCAATCCCTCTCTTTCCTTTAAAACACCAAGTAGAGAAGATTGAATTTAACACTATTTTAGGAATCCTAAAATTGATAACAGTATCTTTAACACTATTAGCTTATAATTTAGTAATCGCACAGGATTAGAATGGTGCCAGGTTTGGAGTGCTTAAGAAGGACCCATGTTAGATTGCATGCAAAATGGCTAGAGATCAAATCGATATCGGGTCTAGAACACTCGAGGATCATAAAAGAACCAAAACTAAGGCCTTTAGAGATCAGGTCCAGGGTGTTTGAGAATCAAGCTGAGATTAGATTTAGAACACTTGAGGATTGGAACGGTGCCAAGTCCCAGATGCCCAAGGATAGGATTGAAATTGGGCCAAAACTAGATTCAAGATGTTTGAGAGATTTGATTAGGAATGTGTTCAAGTAGTCAATACATCGAGTCAAGAACAAAATCCAAGACATCTAAGATATAAGACAAGATTGGGTTTGAATTGTCCATAAATTGGCCCGAGACCGATCTAGTGTTTATTTCAAAGCAAGGCACTCGAGTAGGGGCAACCCTATAACATAGGTTGTCAGTTCCATAACATACCCAAGCACCATATTTTTAAGACCTATATAGTATTAGGTTTAACTAGATTACTTTCCATGCGATGCTGATAGGTTAGACCAATTTTGTTTTTTTAAAAAAATATTCAAAGTTGCAAGTAACTCTTTGGCGTTGTCATTAAACTTGGCTAAGCAGACCAAACTTGAAACCTTCTAACCAACTCCTTATTTAGCCTAAGTTTTAAAGTGTTTAGGCGATGCTTGGTTTTTTCTCTACAATTATGATGAAAGTCATCAAGCAGTATCACATGATCCATTAGAGGTGCTAATTGGACCTTTTACAAGGTCAAAAGTCAATAAGATCAAATAAGCATTTAATGAGCTAATTCAACATATTTGGATCAAGTCAAGTGCAAGATGAGTTCAAATGATCAGGATTTAATTAATATAATTCATACAAGATAAGGAGTTAGGAAAGCCTAGTATCTTGCGGATTGGGTAAGAAATCTTGATAGCTTGCAAATTGAACAATGAGAGGTGGTTTTGGGTTAATTTTTTATCATGCACATTTTTAGTCTAATAAGCATAACTTTATATCTGACCATTTGATTAGGCTAAATTTTTTTTCAAAGATTATAAAGGCGTTGTTTCCTATATGGTTAAAATTTCATAGCGATCGGACATCGGGAAGGCTTTGCGATAGATCTTAGAAGATACTATGCAAAAATGACATTATTTTCCTAGTTGGTTTAAGATTGTGTTTTCCTATTTTTTTATAACTAGTTTTTTTATTTCTTCAAAAAATTTTAGGATGTTTTACCTAGTATAAATATGGTTATTTAGCTTGTATTTAGGGTTTTTTTAATCTTAGCTTTATTTCAAAATAATATTGTGTGTGTGAGGTTACTCATACTTTTAATTCTCCATCAAACTCTTCAATACTTATTAAATATCAATTGTTTTTGTGGCATTCATCCTTATACCGCCAGTTCTTGATTCTTTATAATCAATGAGTTGGGGTTCATTCCAATAACTTTGGTTCCTTGATTTAGGTAATCATTGGATCATATTCTTTTCAATATGATTTTAGCTTTCTTGTGTTGTATTTTATCTTGGTTGAGTTCTAGGGTTTTTGTCCTCCAAGTTCACATCAATTACTATCAACATGAATATGAAATTAGGTTATTTATATATCTTTAGATTTACATGTTATTTATTTTGATCTTTGTTCTTAAATTTGTGGCAACCCTATAAAAAAATGTTTATGTTAAATTAGGTCTATAAAGATATGTATTAAAAAGAGTTTTCATCTAGTATCATGGTCATTAGAAATCCTAACTTATTTTTCAGAGTTCTAAGATAAGGGGTCGGTTATGCTAAAGAAAAGATACCATCACCCTACAACGTCCTACATAAGATAAGCTGCATTGCTACTTTTCTTCTATTCCTAATAGAGATGTGATGCCTAATATGCTAGTGGTCTATCTACATGGGTGGGTGATGCAAACCTCTTAATCACGTGGTTAAGCAACCCCTAATGAATATGATACTTTCCCAAGAAATCCAAAAACCAGGTTTGAGAACTTTGACCCAAAGTTAACTTGTAACTAACAACTAGAGGTATTGGAATTCATGAATTGACGCCGCAAGGTCAATTATACCTTAATAAGTCAGGTTTACTTCTTGTCATAGCAAAGAACATGTTTACTTCAAGCAAAACACAATAATATTATTAATTTGAAGGCTGCTAAAATTCATAGCAAGGAAAATAACACGATCAAAGAGTTGATGTCTTATCCCAAGTGCATGAGTGTCAAAGTAATAAATAACCCGGCAAGATTGGGGTCGAACCACAAGGAGGTCAACTATATAAATTATAAATAATATAAATATTTTAACAAAGAGTTAAAGAGATCTTTAAGATGTGAGATTAATGTGAGGATTAAACAATGATAAAAACAGATGTCAAGGTTAGAGGATCCACTAATGGTATTAGAAATAAGTATAGTATAAACTCTTTTTATTACTCAACTAGAAACCACACACAAAGGAGGTTCCAATCGAATGATTTATCCTTAATAGTTCATTATAAATTTTTAACATTATCATATTAATTATCTTATTTTAGTAACACCATACTTTTAAATATTGTCAGGAATTCATGATGCTAACTTATGTTAACAACAAATCAAGTTCCTCTCATAACAACGATGTCGATTGAAGGCTATGAAGAATCAAACATTTATTGTACCAAGTGTTATACAACACAAATCTAGATTAATCATTTAACAAGCAAGGTATTAAGAATTAGTAAGATAAAAAGATAAGACATTAATAACAAACTTTCTTGGATATAAACATTGAAGTCCATGTTGAGTTTATATTATACATATTCTAACACCATTAGTGAAACCTTTTCACCTTGACATAATTAACTTAGTTAGACATAATGAAGGAGAAGAACATAAATAAACAAGATAAGAACATAATTATGATATAAGTTAACTAAGAGTAATAAAGAAAATGAAAAATATAAACAAGAGACTAATGAAAATATAACATGAAAGAAAACTTGAACATTACAAAGAGAGCAAGCAAGAAAATAATCTTGATCTGAAAACCAAGATGCCTAAATATATGACAAATGCCTTCTTTTATAGGTTAAAAAGAACTATTCATTTTGAAATTAACTATTGGATTAATGGCCACCTATTGGCTTAGTGGACTTGGTGGTTTAGGTATGCATTTGTTTTCTGGATGAAATGGTGTTGTTCGAATTAGAATTCGATAAAATGTCTTCATGAAAGTTGTAGGAATCTATCTTAGCTTTCCACCAAAAAATAATGAGCTCATTTGGACTTTTAGAACCCGAGATATGGACTGAACACTGAACAGTGTCTGGGCTGCAAGACAGATTCAGACTTCTCTTTTGATACTAAGATTTGGACTCCAAAATGGCAGAATTGAGTCTTGGACTCCCCATTAATGTTTTAGGCCTATGTCTTAGCTTTCTAGCGATATAAACTAGACTGAAATCCAAGATCTACTGCTTCAGATATGACCCAATGACTGAATGGTGTTCCAGTTTGAATTGAACTAGCATCTCTTCTCTAAGCCTAGCCCTTCTTTTGTCCTTTCACTTTCAATAGTTAATCACATCAATGAATCATTTAAATTGTGAGATATGCCTCATAAAATGAGCATTTACCATAAATTAAAGCTATCTTATATTATCAAACTTGTTATTATAAAATATGCTTAAGTTAGGGAATTTAATGATACTAAAAGTACAATATGATGATATAAAGCCTTAATAACAATGCACTTTTAAGTACTAATCACACCCCCCAACCAGCTTATTACTAGTCTCTAGTAATTAAAACGTTAAAGTAGAAAAACAATTTATAAAATCCAGAAAGCAAGACATTCATCATTTAACTTCCATTAATCTATCCAAATAAACAAACTCTCATTAAATTTATATATCTGCTTCATACTTCTTAATCAAGATATTAATAAACCTTCATTTTATGCTCAATATATCAAAACATAACTATGAGGCTTTTCTTGGAAGAATTCAAAATTTGGTTCTAATGTTTAAGATTAACTTCATTGGGTTGGGATTATTATCTTTTTTTTTAAAAGTAATAACTTAAAACACAATGCTTCATGAACCCATGTAACGAGCTTTAGGCTAATCACTCCCAGACCAGTTGGTCTTAGGGCATTAGGTGTTGAAACACCCCTTAGAGCTTAGTAACTCCGGTTGCAGATACTAAAATGTAGATAGTGCAATGTTTGATTCTCTTAAGCTTTCTCCTCAACCTATGTAGCATGCTTTGGGCCAATAGCTCCCAAGTCAATTGATTTTAGGGTATTAGGTGTTAAGACACCCATTCATACTTAATTGCTTAGGTTAGAAAGGCTACAAAACCAAACTTATCTATGTTTTTATTTATTTATTTTATTATATTCATTATCATTTTTTTCTTCTTTTTTTTGCAAATTCTATAGAAAAATTAAGAGACAGATCTAGATCAAGATATTTAATCTCGTAAGTCGGGATAATTACCTAGTTGTGTTTGCTAAATTTATTTATTAAAATATTTTTTTATTCAAGCAAACAATAATATAAATAAAAACACAAACGAAATTGATTCAATAAAATAAAAGGGGAAAAAACACTACATAAGGTTGTACATATTATAAATATTATCTGAAAAATAATTTATTTTATTTTCAAAAATAAAGTTCATCTATACAAAAGGTAAAAACAATTTTCGATGAATTAGAAAAACTCTTCGGAATTTAAATGCATAATAAAAAATATAAATGTTATTTAAAAGATGTTTTCTAAACAAAATGAAAGAGAGAAATGATATTAATTTAAATATTAAAAAAAAATTAGAGAAAAATCCAAATAAAAAAACATTAATTTTAAAAAATAATTAGTAAAAAAATAATTTAGAAAAAAATAATTTAGAAAAAAAAAAGAAAAAACAAAAGCCAAGCATTGCTGAGCCTCTCAAGCTAGGCCAACCCACCTGACCCATTTTGATAGGGCCCACGCGTGGGCCTGTTTTGGTAGGCTAGCGCAAATAGACTCTTATATTTTTTTGTTTCAACTTGAATGGATGACATGTCATTAGCCACAAATTTTTATGAAAAAAAAAATCAGATGACACGTCATGTTGTTCGCCCTAATTTTTTTTGACAAAAATTAAATGACGAGTCGTTTAATTTGCCCAGATTACAGCCACCCCAGTAGTTAGAAAATCAGGGTTTAAGTTGTTTTTATCCTAAAACCTGTTTTTCAACCTATTTTGACCATGAACACCTACAAAACATCTTAGAAACCATAATAAATCTATTCATGGTCTCAAAAAGATAAAAAAACCATTCCAAAAATTGAAATCAACCGATATGAACTTCCTTCATTAAATGAAATAAAAAAATCAAACCGAGTTCAGATCTATTTTTTCATGAACTTTAAAGGTAAAAAACAAATGATATGAACTTTCTTCATTAATGAAACAATTTAACACAAATATCGATCGTTTTGGTGATCTAAATTAGTGTCAATGATATTTCTCTCTCTCTACTACCAGAATCCAATGATCTTTCTCTCTTCTTTCTTAATCAGGGACTAAAAAATAACAAAAATGAATTTTTGTACCAAAATTAAATTTGAAAAAAATTGAGACATTAAAATCGTATAATTTGCGTTATTTTTAAAGTTAGAGGATCAAAGTGTATATTTCTCAAAACTTCTAGCATGCCTTCCATGTTTGGAGCTTTTTTTTTTGGTCCCTATTCTTTTAATTTCACTATTGACTAAGAAATTATAAGCAATTAGTCTTAAATTAAGATTAAATTACCTAAAATAAAACTTTGTGAACAAAAATAAATTATCAAAAAATAAAAAATATCATCCACAGTGTTTCCCATCACATTTTAATTTTTAATTTAATAATAATCAACCTGGACCATTTAATTAAATTAACAATGATGATTCTTTTTTATTATTTATCATGATAATTAAGATAAAATACCCCTCATTACTCATCTTTATAGCCCATAGTTGTCACGATCATCTCATATCATGGTTGATCTTGTTCGTTGATCAATGATGTCTTTTTTTTTTCTAGAAAAATTCAATAATTAATCCAAAAAATATAAATAAATAATACAAGATAAAAAAAAACTTGGTTAAATAGTAGTTTGAAAATATCACAGTTATGAGCCATGATATTTTATTAATATCACGGTTTAAAAATATAATATCAATGGGCATACTATAACAATCGGACAGTAACCAAAACGGTATAATTATTTTTTATTGTTTCGGGGAAAAAATGTAAGTATTTTTAAGGATTTTTGTTGGGTTTAAGTCAAGGTGCTGTCGGTTTAGAGAGAGAAGCCGCGTCTGGAAGGTGTTCTTCAATGACACTTAATTTTTAATTGATATTAGCATCTTAAATTATCGTATTTTAGATCAAACTATATTATTTTAATAATTCTTTTCAAACGGTATAATCCCATCAGATTTTTAAATTTATTGTGCTCATTTAGAGAAAAAAAAAACCCTTTTTTCGTGGAGCCAAGAGTAGATCCTCTCTTCTTCCTCCTTAAAAACTAAAAGATAAAAAGTGAAAAAAGAAGAAAACCGAAAGTTGCTGAGAGACCCAAAATCCAATCAACACTCAACGACAAGGTGAATCCATTATTTTGTGTATCAACAAACAATTACTGAACAAGAAAAAAATCCCACCTCATGAAACTTTGAAAAATACATGCTTTCTTGAATTCTTGTTTTACACTACTAAATGTCCAAGTCCTAAATTACACCATCTTTGTTGTTGTTGATGGTGATGGTGATGGTGATGGTCGTAGTAGTATTGTGATATTCTCTGACTGGTGACATAGAAGGGAGATAATTCAGCCATTTGGGTGCAAAAGGAGAATGTCTTGGTGCGAAGAAAGAAATTTTTGGTGTAACTGTTTGTATTGGAGGAAAACCGCCATTTTGTTGCCGCCTGAACCCGACACCTTCTCTTTACCTTCTCCTCTTCCCGATTGGTCTCAAGGTACCCCCATTTTTCATCAATTTTTATTTTCTAGTCTTCTTGTCTCATTTATTCTATGTTGGGTTCTGATTTGTTTTCTGGTTGGTGGGTGTTTTTGGTTTATTGGATTTTTGCTTCTTCATATAAACATGGATCATTCATGGGCTTATGTTTTTTTTTTTGGATGGTTTATTCGGTGTTCTCTTTCTTCCTTCTTCCCTTAGATGTACATGAGTGACTGTATTTAAGCATTTGATCAAGCCCGAGTTTAATTGCTGACGCTTCATTTCTCATGAGGATTGGAACTTCGCCATGTTTTTTCAACACGCTTGTTTTCTTGTCAAGTTGGACTCTGTTGTTTTGTTTGTAGTCTACTTTTTGGCTGGCCGATTTAAAGAGGAAACATTTGTGCAAAGATTTTGTCAATTAGTCTCTAGAGGCAGAAGTTTTCCGTTAATCTCTCTTCACTTTCTTGGCTCACATTCGCGAATCTGAATGTGATTCAAGCTTTGCGGCGTTAAAAATGGTATTTTTTTTTCTTCAATTATATTCCTAGGATAAAGAAGGGTATTGTCCTGAATTCATTCATTTTGGATCATTTTTTGTATGCTCTTCATACCTTATTCATACTTTCTTCAATTTTTCCCATGTTACTTTAATTACCAGGCAAATCATTTAAACGAGGATGTCCTCTATAAATTATAATGCATCATGCACTCCTTGTTGCAGCCCGGAATTTTATTCTTGTTTTATTCATATATTAACATGACTGGTAATTCTCAGCTTCAAGATGTTTTCCCTTTGCTTTCTTGCCTTTATATACATATATATATATATATTAAAAAAAAATATTGCCATCTTGTTTCTTTAACTTTCTTGACATGTTGGGGTGGGGAGCATTTCACTTGATTTTGCTTTGTCCTTATGCATGTGTAGGTTTGGCTAGATTTTTTTGGCCTCCTAATGAATGAAGTTGCATGACAAGTGGTTTTCGAGGCTATTGTGCATTTGTTTGTTTGCCATTTTTTCCCCATGCTAATGCACATGGTTGTCTTTTTTTTGTTGTTTCATTGCATTATTGTTTTGAATTCCATGGGATCAAATACGTCCAAAATTCTATCCGGCAGCAACTTCACCCTTTACCACCTCCCCGTCTCTCTTCTTTCCTCTCTTCCTATATTCTTCTGATAGGATCCTCTGTTTCTGTTTGATAATGTTATTGCAAGTAAATTCCCTTGGCTTTATTACAGTCTTTGAAGAGAGAGGAGGAAATTTCTATTAAGCATTCTTGAAACTATTACGGTTGTTATGTGTCTCCTGAGAACTATACAAGCTTTTAGTAGTTATTTGATCGTATTTACATCTGAAAAACTCTGAGCACCCACAAATTCTCTTGTTAGTGTTTCTAAATACTGTCACTGACATCTGTGTCCATGTTTGTTACTTGAGTTGTTGCTGCTATACGAAATAAATGGAAAAGCCTCCTTTTTTGTTTTTCTGTGGGGAGTCTTCTCTTTGCTTTTATTGCCATACTCTGCTATTGAAGCCTCAAAATTTTGTCATAGTTTTAAATGCCATAAATTGGAAAGTAAAAGAATTGTAAAATAGAGTGTTGAAGAGGAACCTTCAAGTTAGAAATGTAGTTTGCTTAAAGGTTTCTTGTTTTGTTTACCTCTAACTTCAGGCCGAGGATTTGCTTCTGGAAGAATAAACTTGGGCAAAATTGAAGCCCTCAAAATCTCCAGGTTTGAGTTCATTTGGAGCAGCAATCTCTTGCAGGACAAGAAAAAAGGAGTTTCATTCTATAAACCTGTGGGAGTGCCTAATGGATTCTACAGCCTTGGCCACTATTGCCAATTCAACAATAAGCCCTTGTGGGGTTTTGTTCTTGTGGTTCGTGAGGTGGCTTGTTTTGAGCCAGAAGCTGCCAATTCACCAACTCTTCTAAAACCCCTAGATTATACATTAGTTTGGAGTTCAGATGATGAAAGTGAGGAGAAGTATGGAGGATGTGGCTTCTTCTGGCTTCCTCAGCCTCCTGAGGGTTATAAGCCCTTGGGGTTTCTAGTCACCAACAATCCAGACAAGCCAGATTTGGATGAAGTACGGTGTGTTCGAGCAGACCTGACAGATGAATGTGAACCCTATCGTCTACTACTTGAATCATATTCTAAATTTTTAAATCTACCAGTTCGAGTTTCGAGTACAAGACCCAGCCATCGAGGAGTGCTAGGGAAAGGTGTTTCAGTTGGCACATTTTTCTGCGGCTACTGGACCTCTGAAGAGGAGTTGAATATTGCATGCTTGAAGAATTTAAACCAACTACATGCCATGCCAAACCTCGAACAAATCCATGCACTCATGAAGCACTATGGGCCTACAGTTTTCTTTCATCCCAATGAGGTCTATTTGCCATCTTCTGTGCCATGGTTCTTGAAAAATGGAGCACTCTTGTACAAAGCTGGGGATTCATCTGGTGAACCCATAGATGCAGAGGGCACTAATTTGCCAGGCGGTGGAACAAATGATGGTGCATTTTGGATAGACTTGCCTTCCGATGGCAAAAGAAATACTGTCAAACAGGGCAGCTTGGAAAGTGCAAAACTTTACGTTCATGTGAAGCCTGCTCTTGGTGGGACTTTTACTGATCTTGCAGTGTGGGTTTTCTATCCCTTCAATGGGCCAGGTACTCTTAAAGTTGGACCATTGAATATTTCGCTTGGCAAGATTGGGCAGCATGTAGGCGATTGGGAGCATTTCACTCTCCGCATATGCAACTTTACTGGAGAGCTGTGGAGTATATACTTCTCTCAGCACAGTGGTGGTGAATGGGTTGATGCTTATGATTTGGAGTACATAGAGGGGAACAAAGCTATTGTTTATTCATCAAAAAACGGACACGCTAGCTTCCCTCATCCCGGGTGTTACATCCAGGGTTCCACTAAACTTGGAATAGGAATACGGAACGATGCAGCACGTGGTAATTTATACGTGGATTCAAGCACCCGTTATGAAATTATTGCAGCAGAGTATCTTGAAGGTAGTGATTTGATTGAGCCTTGTTGGTTACAGTTTATGGGAAAATGGGGTCCAACGATTGTCTATGGTTCAAGAATCGAGCTAGATAAGATAATTAATCATTTGCCCGTGGGTTTTAGATATTCAGTAAAGAACATATTTGACGGGTTTCCAGTGGAACTCTGTGGAGAAGAAGGTCCTACTGGGCCAAAGGATAAGAACAACTGGGTGGGAGATGAAAGAGGCTAGTTTCCTTTTCTCTCCTTTACTGCAGACTCTTATCTCATTGGCTTCATTGCTTTCTGTACTCATTACAACGGCTGTAGAAAGACTGAACTTCAAGGCTTATCGCATTGTATCTACATTTCTCATTCTTGATTATATATATTTATGTAATAATCGAGTTCGAGCATGGTTTCCCTTCAAGCAAATCAGTGATAGTGGATCGGCATGGGAGAGTGGAAGAAGAACAGGGCACTAGGTTGCCATTTATGCTGTCCAGTGATGTTGATGAATGAGTTGTAAGATTTTACCCCCACAAGGCAAAAGAAGAGGAAATATTACTCGAGAAAGATTTTGATTCCATATTTGATGATAGAAAATGCAGCATTTTATTTATTTATTTATTTATTTTCCATTGTTGCTCTTGTAATGAAACCATGGAAAAAAAGATATATCTTGTGCTGAGTAAATTCTATGATTTAGTCTCTGTATTGTGTATGGTTTTATAATTTAGTCCTTGTAGTTTTGCAAACCATAAGTTAAGTCCCTTCCACCAAAGTCTACTCACTTAGGCTTTTCCATTATGGGCCTTTGGCTCTTATTGCAGATAATCCGCCCGGTAAAGAAGACAACTGAGTCAGTTTTCGACTCGTGATTTCTTTCTCTCTTTCAATCTGCCTTTCCAGCAGACCACATTGAGTTCGCAGCCTGTCTTTGCTATGCTCCAAATTAAAACGTTGTTTATGGCGACGTTGAACAATCGGTGCCGCTAAATCCCAAACAGCAAATCGGTGTAGCGAAACCCAAATGCCATTTGTGCAAATCCTAAGAGAGAGATGTTGGCGAGAAGATTTATTTCCTTGTTCAAGGGCTCCCAAGCTTCCCAAATTCCGAGGTAACTAACGTTTCTCTTTTAGCAATAACCCACCCTTTTATTCTAATTTACTGCTTTTAATTTTGCATCGGTAGTGGAGTGAAGTCCTTGGATGAAGGAAAGAGCAAGTCATTTGGTCGAAAGGCAGTGTCTTTTGTGTCGGTTACAGTCACGGGTGGTGTTGCTTTGAGTGCTCTTGATGATCTTGCTATTTATCATGGCTGTAGCAGGTACTTTGCTATGTATCTTGCGATGATGTTACTGGGTTTTCAGAAAGTTTGATTTTTATATATATATATGTAGGATTGGGAAATTGATGCCTTGGAGACAATGTTGCTTTTGTTAGATGAAGACAATGCTGCTTATTTTGTTTGTTGGTGTAATCCAGTGTAGTTTAGTAGTATTTCTTTGGACTAAGACAGCAGAATGGTGTCTTAAAATTGGCACGAATTGAGAGGTAAAGATGTTTCAAGCCTCTCTGTGCACGATTTTCCTTACTTGAATATGATTATTGAAGACGACACCTTGTCTAGCATGCTCTTTTGCTTCAATTTTCAAGTGGATAAATTGCAACATTTATTTGTGGTTTTTATATATTCCTAGAGCTTAAGAAAGATAACTTCTATCATGAGAAGAGTTTGTGATTGTTGAAAGCCAAAGTTGCTTTAACTTGAGTCAACACCACAGTTATGCTAAGGTGACGAACATTACCGTGAACGTGCTGCCACTGTTACTTCCCCTTCAACTAGCACAACAAGTGCTATCACCTCTGTCAACATTTCTCATATCACAAACATGTTCATAATGCATTAGTCCTGCATTATATTGATTATTTAAAATCGAGGTACAGCCAGCAATCTAATTGATTGATAATTGTCTAATCATCTTTAGCTTGATTGATGGAGGGGGAGGCTAGGGGAGAGTGAGTTTTATGTGGATGGTGAGGGTTGGATTGGAAGGACGAGGATTTCGGGGGTTAGCAGAGGATTGTCTAATCAACTTCAGAATTTTAAATTTGTTCTGCAACAGTTGATTGCTGCTCACTTAGTTTATATTATATGATTTCTCATTTTGATAAACATATTATCATTTTCTTTTAATTTTTTAGCAATACCATGGAAAAAGCTAGTAAGAAAGCATCATCAAGATTACTCCATTTCTTAACCCTCGTATTATCTAAAGTCATATACAAGTTTAGGGCGAACCAGTCAAGTTGTCTTGGAAGAAATGAATGAACAACTTATCAATGTGTATGACCTTCACTATTTTATTGCAATATGACCTTAGGTGTGTATTAGGGCATTCAAACCTTGTGTACTTGACGAACTTCAATACTCTAAACTTCTTGGGTACCACTACATTCAGTACAAGGCATATCTCAGCTGCTCTAATCGGGTCATAGACGTTAAATCCATTAACAACTCTCAACCTTTCCTCCTAAGTAGCTCACTTATCTTGTTCAGGGTGACTAGAAGATTTAATCCCATGGGATTCCCCCTAGTTAGATCTTGAGCAAGCATAATTGAGCGAGTCATCAGGATGCTTGTTGTTCCTTGTGGTCTGGCGGTGGGATTTGTCTTCAAGTTTTATAGGTCAATGATAACTAGGGTTGCGAGTGGCGGTAGCGGAGTCGGTTGTTGACTGAATGTCCCTTCCCCTGACTGCGCTTGCTGGAGTTGCTCGAGTAAACTAGTCATCTGAGCCATACATTGTCTAACTCTTTTTGGTAATGAGCCTCAAAGCGAGTCATTTCTTCATTTTCCATCTTTCTACGAAGTCTAGTATTATAGACTTTAGCAAGGGGACCTATATTTCGAATACCTGTTCGGCACATCCTAAAATTCATAAACATAATTTCATAAGCATTGGCTAAATTTCTGGACTAATATATGACCATCATTTGAGCAAGATTTCCGATCCTTTCGTAACTGCCGAGGGAATTTGATCTAAGCCAATGCTTAATAAATTTATACTCATTAATAAAATATGTTGCTCAAAAGATTGGTTCCAAACCTTTTTCATAAATGTTTAGTGACAACTTTTACATTTGAGGATCAGTTCATTCATTATCGTTTAAAGAGGGGGCAAAAAGCTTTTGTTTCCTATATCTCTAAGAAAAACATCAATTTCAGCCATACTTTATTGATATCGATGAAGATCTCTCAATTCTTCACGCGTAGACAGAAGCTCGGTTAATTTGCTTATCCATGTTACTCATTTTTCAGCTATACATTATAATGTCAAACAATATTAAGGAAAGGAACAATTTGTGTAAAGTAATGGACACGATATGAAAGACAACAGAAAAATATTGACAGAGGGAAAGAATTCTAATAACTTTATTGTAGAAACCAAGAATTACAAGGAATAAGAAATAAGTAGCCTCACACCACTCAAGAGAATCACTCTCATAGTGAAATCACATCAAATACAAAGAGGTTTTCATTACAACATGTACTACCATACATAATATTCTATAATAAATAGAGTTACATTTGACAGTTATTTAATAGATAATTACTAATCAAAGATAAGAACAATGATAATTACAATTAACTTCTACTGCTACTTGGAAATACAAGATTATCTTCATTTATTGGATGCAAATTTCTCTTTATTGCCAACTACTAGTCAGAAATTAAATTGAGATAAATATGGATTTACCTAAATTTTGAGGCCAGGCAGCAATTATGTTGACTGCAGTAGCAATTACATCTGGTTTGAGGATTGAAGGGTTGGTGTAACTTGGTCCTCTAGCTGAAAACTGCTCTGCTGCTGGTGCTCTGGATTTCCTAATAACAGTTCCTCCAAATACAATTCGAGCTTTAGGTTTACTAGTAGAGTTTATGTAAGCTTTCAAGCGAAGTGCTTCATCAAAACCAATTAATGTTGCAGGCAAGACATGGACATCAAACGAGTCCTCCTCTAGATTGATCGCAGTATTGGTTAAGATCATTGCAGCACCCCCAGACTCCTTCACTGCAGGTCCTTTCTCTGTCCTCCCATTAACTCTGTCACAAACCACCATTTTCCCACCAACTTTTGCCCTTGGGAGAGAACCTCTGAAACAAAATTCGCTCCCATTGTCCTCACCAGTTACATAAACTAGTTCAAATTCTTTTGTGGGTGATAACTGGTTCCCAGGATACATGGATTCTCCATAAAGGAATTGTCCATTATCTATTTGAACTAAAGCTGGAAATCTCTTATGAAGTGTGCTTGCACTAACGGTAGCAATCCATGGAGCTTTATTAGCAACTGAGTTTTCAATGGGGCCATTGTTCCCTGCTGTACATACAACTGAAATTCCATGCTCCATTGCTCGAAAACTTCCAATTGCAATGGTAGCTGTAAAAAGTGGCAATGGAAATCCACCCAGAGAGAGGGAGAGGACATCAACTCCATCTGTAATCGCGACGTACATTGCTGCTAGGATATCAGAGCTGTAACAATCACTGAACCAGCATACCTTGTGCAATGCAATGTGAGCACCAGGGGCCAAGCCTCGAGTCACACCAGAACCTAGACCAAGCACACTCACCACTGGAACTTAAACTCCTCCAGCTTTCGATGTTTTGTGAGTTCCATGTCCACGGGAATCTCTTGGTGATGCGTGTTCCTGAACAGAGTCTGGTGATGCTGATGTAGAAGCCATACGATGACCTTTAGTATAGAACCTTACACCTATGAGTTCCCAATTGCAATTTGACGAATTAAAGCCTTGCCCTTCTCGGCAAATACCTCTCCACTTCTTGGGAACCAGAGGCATGCCTTGATCATTGAAGCTTGGACTGTCAGGCCAAACTCCAGTGTCAAGTACCCCAATTATTGTTCCACGACCAAATCCAGACTTCTACCAAGCATCTTCTCTAGTGGGGCCAAGTCCCAAGAACTTGTAGGAACATGTCGTCTGAACTTGGAACCTCCTATCTGGTGTAATAGCAACAACATCAGGCAACTTTTGCAATGACTCGATCTATGATTCAGAGAGAATAGCCGCAAAACCTTCCATGGTAGAACTGTAAGAATAGAGAAGTCGAGAAGAATGGTGTTCTTCAGATGAAACAGTTCTCTCAAGAAACGAGAGATGCCATCGAAACTTGGAGGAGAACAAAGACCTTATGTATTTTATCTAATACCTAAAATGTTATTTTTTAAATGTAGAAAAGAAAGTGTGAACGTTAGATGTTTTAGATAATTTGTCTTTTCTTTTTATTTTGATAAATAAATCATCCACTCCTAATAAGTAAGGAGTGTGATTAATGGACTTTGCAAATGATATAATAATAATAATAATAATAA
>Ga0307517_10003159_pt1 | contig 25900 bp, 9 predicted proteins | sample 23_EM_MG_FD_194515 | JGI IMG/M metagenome (GOLD analysis project Ga0307517, IMG submission 194515) | Populus trichocarpa ectomycorrhiza microbial communities from riparian zone in the Pacific Northwest, United States - 23_EM | ecosystem: Host-associated > Plants > Roots > Unclassified | place... | reverse complement strand
ATTTAAAGTTTTTTCTCCTCACGAGGTACCAAAACATTCAAGTACTCCATTAATTTTTTTATTTTAGTAATTTGATTTTGTTTTTTTAGTGAAGATGAATGATAGCTTGTACATGTTCTCTAGTAAGTCAAGGTATAATTGGTGGCTGATATGTGTAAAATATCTTTTTTTTTGTAAATTTAAAGACTCTCAATGTTTTAATAAATATTTTTAAAAAAAAATACAGTGATATTTTAGAAAGATAAACTCTAAAAATATATATACTAAAAATATTGAGAATAAAGACATCATGAACTCAGTACTTGAAATATTCATGAAATATTTATAATTCACGAGTCTTGTTTTTTTGTGGATAAGAGTGGTTGAAAAGTCATTTCATAAATGTGATATTTTGAGTTGTATTTGACTAAAAAATAATATGTATTAAATCAAGATAAAATATTGAGATTCCAAGCAGGGGTTTAAAAAAAATACTAAAAGACTCGCGTGCGATCCTGAAAAAATCCAAGCAGGGTCCAAAATCTTTTACCTTTTCTTCTTTTTAATTTGTTTTTGTTATTATAAGTGTGTTCCAATCTCTTAGTATGTTTGGTTTTTGAGATACCTTTACTTTTCTAAGTTCTCCAAATGAAAATATTAGAGCCCGAACTTCAAAGTTCAAACCTTCCTTCCATTGGGATAACATCTTTTATAAGTTCCCTCCAACCAACGTTATCATGAATTGATTTCAAAGTATAAACAACAAATACAATAAAAAAATAAATAAAAAAACCTTTTGCATGTAACTTGATATAAAAGAATGTCATGATGAATTCATTCAAGAAATATACATGATTGGAACTAAGGGGTTTACTTTTCATTTGATCTCAGGTTCGAGTCCTGAGATTGTTAATATTGATGGACACTGAAAGCTTACTTAGTCTTTAACTTTAGAGTTCATAGAAATTGATCGAGTTACGTGTAAATTGATTCAGACAACTCATATTAATTAAAAAAAAAGTACATGACTGTTCTTTCTCCGAATTTTTTTATTTTGAGGTAAAGTTATCATCAGAAGTTTTTTAAATTAATATTAATAATTTTATTAATTTTATCAACTAATTAAAAATAGATCGATGAGCAATGATTCCTGTCCTCGTCACGGCATTGTGCTGTAAAGACAAGACTGCCTCCATTTTTTAAATTCTCTCGATCTTCTTATTCTTATTCTTTCAATTATCCGCTCATCAAATCTCCTTCAGGTGTACTGGAAATAATTCTTCAATCATGAAAATTCTCAGAGTTTGTGCTGCAGACCTCGGCGTTGATTGATTTTATGGAATCACTTTCTCTTGCAGGAAACGAGGGGGTGGGATTATTGCTGTCTCTGGAAGGCAAAGTGGCCTGGCAAGACAAACAGGTGGAGAGCAGACGATCAAGGTGTCACCTTACTACCGGAGGTTAATGCATGAAGCGTGGACGGCTGATGATTAATCTTACAAACAACGGTGCAGATGGAGCGAGATGGACGGTTGATGTTTATTGAATCATGCATGGCGGGCACGTGGAAGCAAAGGAAAACAACAGCGAATGGGCAGGGGAATAATCGGTCTTCAACAGATCCAGGCCCCCTAATCTGATTCAAAATTCAAACTACTCTTTCGAATTAAAAAAAAAATAATGTTAACAATTTCTATTATAAATATTGGTAGGAGATTGGAGGTTAGGCCAGCAATTAATAGTTTCTAAACTACTAGTCTTCTTAATTCAATCTTCAGTTATTTGACATTAAGTCCCTAGTTTTTTTAAATTTCAATCTCATCCACTGTAATCTCTTGATTTCTATTTCAATAAAATAATCTCAAATTTAATATAATTAAAAGAGGTATTTTACAACTTGTTATCATGGCCGATGACTGTGGCATATGGAACACTCATGTCACAATTAATTGAAATCTCTGAAGCTTTTGATTTTTTTTTATAAATGGATATTTTTTCTAGTTTTATTATTCAATATTGAATTAGCTAAGAATTGAAATTTTTTATTGAGTCGGGGTCTAGGATTCACTGAGTTACAAGTCTAGAATATTAATTCAGGTTTAGAACCAAGTTAGCTTTTTTTATTTTTCTTTTTTAAAGCTTAAAGTTTTTTCAATTTCATCCTTCAATATTTATTTAATTGGAGATTGGGCTTTGTTATTCTTTTTATTTTCTTTCTATAGGGTTTTTCTTCCTTTTTATTGAATTTTTTTGTCAATTTCATCGTTTTATTTTGTATTAGTTAGGGGTCAAGCTTAGTAATTTGTTTTGTTAGTGTCAAGAGAACCTTACGACATTCGTTTGATATTTGATTTTGCAAAAACAATTCAATTTTATTTTGTATATAAAATTAAAAATAAAAAGACTAAAAATGAAAGTGTGAGGGAAATGAAGGCTTTATTTTGGCACAAAATTGTTCATTCAACACTCTTTTTTTTAGATTTAGCCTTGATTTTTGTTTTAATTTTTGTTTTGGTTGCTTTAGTTTTACAATTATACATTTTGATCTAAGAGTTCATTTTATTTATGTGTTAGGCCCTTGGGTTTGATAGAGAAGAGAGTCTCCATATTATAGGAGAAGAGAAAGAAAATTATCTATTATCCATATTTCAAATACAAAATAACTCATTCCTAGTGTTAATGATTTTCACTCAACGAGAGAAGTTCAATTGAGATGTTTTTTATCTTTTATTTTGTTGGATAAAGTGTATAAGAGGTTTTACCCTTAAAGAAAATATTTTTTGGCTTGATTTTGTATATTGGATTGACATGTTAGTTAATTGAGGTTTTTACTATAGGTGTTTTCAAATAAAAAAAAATTGAAATGAGTTTTGGATAAAAATATACATGCCCTCAATTTTTTAGTTGTTGAAATCTAAACGGACGTGTGTCTGTGCAGTTTTATTTAAAAAAATAAAAAAATTATCTTTTTTTTTAAATAAAAATGAAAAACTTAGTGCAAAGGGTCAGGCTCTTTTTTTATATGTTAAGCCTATATGCCCACTTGCCTAACTTTTTTTTTTCAACATTTTAAATTTCATCACATTAAAATAGGTTAGTAAAAAAATACAATTGATTTTAGATTATTTTTTTTTATTAAATACCATTGATTTTTCAAAAATATCTGGTGATGATCATAGCCTTTTTTTTCTATTGTATTGGCAAGTGCATTTTTTTGTTTAACCTTGATGATGTTATCTACGTTTCCTTTTTCCATTTGGGTTTATTCTACTGAACAGGCCGAACGGTCATTTCCATGAAGCGATGCAAAACTGACTCAAAATGGAAAAACATTTAAAGTGAGGGGCATTCCGAGAATCGAACTCGGGACCTCTCGCACCCAAAGCGAGAATCATACCACTAGACCAAATGCCCATCTTGTTATTGCTTTCCACTTTATAATAAATATAATGTATTTATATGACATGATTTTATTTCCAATTGTGGATTTGCTGCACTCTAGTGGATCGTATTTTTTTTTATGGGATTTTAGTTTGAGGTGATTTTCAACTCCATGTATTTAGCTCTAGAAACATGTTACATCATACTAATCCGGTTTGCAAGAATTCATCACATAAAAAATAATATTTTAGGTTTTATATCTTCTCTTAGTTACAAATTAGATAATTACTTGCACTACATATCAAATTTTTATTGAACATAAAAAAAAATAAAAAAATACTAAGGTGTTATTAACATGTTTTCTATTAAAAACTAGATAAATTATGTAGAAGTTGACTTAATATAACATAGTTGACTTTATAGGTTCAAAAATAATTTGAAAGACTAATAAAAATATAGTTTGATTAAAAGACAAAATCAAGACGATATATTTTTTAAATATTGAGACGGCAAAATATTGCATCTACTTGAATTTACTCGAATTAACTCAAATTTACTTTGATAAACTCAAGTTAACTTGTTAATTCTCCAACCCAGGTCATGAGACTCTAATAACCCTATAGAAAACACATAAAAAAAAAATAATTAAGCTTAATTCTCAATCAATCCAATATTGAAAGATGAAATTTAAAATAAAATTCAATCAGAAAAGTGAGTTGAGTCAACCCTGTTTAACCTGTCAAACCTTAGTCATGTGACCGAGATAACCGTATAGAAAGAAATTAAAACAAATTATGAAACTCAATTCTTAATTAACCCAATGTTGAAAAATAAAATTAAAAAGAAAAACAATTAAAAAGAAGGACACGAGAAAACCACCTGAGTTAACTCGAGTTAACCGACCAAACTCGTGACCCGAGTCATGATAACGAGATAGCTTCATAGAAAGCAAATAAAAAAAAATTATGAAGCCTAATTCTAAATCAACTCATTATTAAAGGATGAAATTGAAAAAAAAATCAATTTAAAATAAGACAAAAAAACCTGAGGCAACCAAGCTAACCCGCGACCTGGATTATGAGACCATGATAACAAAAAAAAAAATCAAATAAGAAAGATTATGAAGCACAACTCTCAATCAACCCAATGTTGAAGAATTAAATTGAAAAAAAAATCAATTAAGAAAATAAAAAAATATCTTGAGTCAATTCGGGTTAACTGGTTAAACCCTGATTATAAGATCAGAATAAATCCAGATAAATAAAATAAAATCAAATATATAAAATCAAATTCTCAGTCAACCCAACATTGAAGAATAAAATAAAAATATTCAATTAAAAAAAGGCAAAAAAAACCCTGATCTACCCTAACTAACCTGCAAAACTCGTGATTCGAGTTATAAGACCATGATAACTCTATAAAAAGCAAATAAAAATCTATTGTAGCCAAGTTCTCAATCAATTAAATGTTGAAAAATGAAGTTAAGAAGAAAAATAATTAAAAATAAAAAAAATAACTCGAGTTAATACAGGTTAACCTATCAAATTTATATTATAAGGCTGAAATAACTTTACGAAAAATACAAAATACATAGAAGAAAATAATGAAATCCAATAGTGAGGTTGAAATATAAAGGCCTCGTAATGAGGAGAGACCAAGGCAAGTAATTGTGTTTAAGTATATCGGGCAGCTCAATTACATCACTTAATCATGCTAAAATTATTAATATCTGATTTTGAGAATAGAAGAAGATTAACTCTTTTTAATCCACTCTTGTTAAGTTTGACTTCCAAGGAGGCTTCAAGTAATAATACAATGCAACGTCGCCGTCACCAAGGCATCGGTTGCATTGTGCAATGTTAATATTTTGGATTGTAGTTCTAAAATCGTTGGTTTTTCTGATACATGAAACAAGAGATCCACAAGCATGATGGAATGATGCCAATATCCTCTCTTTGTTAATATATATAAATGAACAAAAACGAGGTTTGTAAAATTCTCGAGAATTTCGTGCCAGCTATCTGCCTATGAATCAATGTCCATACACAAGCACTTCCAACATTATTATAACACTCTTGACCCTTTTCTCCAATGCTAGCTTGTCACTTCCTCTTCTCATTGTTTCCATCACTCTTGGCGTAAAAGAGCAGCATGGCGGAAAGCGGTTGCGTTGAGATTGTTGACAGTAACCAGAATATGGCCGCACCTTGTGCACGCAGTTCGTCGACGAACACCAGGGAGGTGTCTAGTGCTAGTGCTAGTGCTAGTGAAGATGTGAAAGATACGGCTACACCTGATGTGCACAACACAGCGATGAAAATTGAGAGGGCTAGAGAGGTCTACGGGGCTTATACAGGAACTGTGGGAAAGCCTACTAAAGGGGAAACTTGGCTTTGGTATTTATATGAACTGTGCTCCTATTTCATTCATACTACTCTTGTTCCAGTCCTTTTCCCACTCATCATCAGCCAGATCTTCCATTCACCAGCAGAACCTGCTGGAGACTTGGTAATGAACAGGAAGGGCTTGTTATGTGGGGCAGACCAGATAAGACTGTAAGCTAGCTGCTAGCTATTGTATTATAGTGTACAACCAAAGAATTAACAAATGAATGGCTCGTGAAATATTATGATCGTGTGTTTTCTGAGGTAATTAAACTAGTCCTTAATTAAATTGCAGGTACGACGCCATAACAAATAAATCCATTAACATCAGCAACGCTAAATTCTCTCCATTAGAGTGGACTTCCCTCTCCTGGGGTATAGGCTTGATTTTGGCTGCTCCAATACTTGGCTCCATTTCCAAGTACCTCGACCATGGCCAGAAACCACAAATAATTCCCGCAGCAGCAATAGCAGTTGGAGCTTTCTTTTGTCTGCCTACAGGATTCTTCAATGTCCATTGGATTTTCCCTCCGTATATTGCAGCCATTATAGCAGGTAGCACTGTTGCTATGGCCTCCCACACCCGCCAACTTGGTCACATGATCAGAGGCTTCACTGGACCAATCAATCAAAGAAAGCAATTCCAATTGCGAAGAGGGGTTTCTAGTTGGCTTTCCCTTTATGCCACAGCTGCTGGTTGCTTAGGGGCCGCCCTCATGTCAGCCTTCTCTTACCAAATGCTTAGACGTGAAGAAAGGAGATTTGTTGCTCTTTGGGTTGTTTCAATTTTCAGTGGCCTTAAATGGCTTGTTGGTATATCACATATCATTACCATCAAACCATCTAGTTCAACTACTCCTGCCTCTTCTATATCATCAATTGCCCATCTGCTTTCCATTTTCAATTACCCCCATGCTCTTGGAACCGTAATTGTGTCCTTTCTGTCCTCCTTTACAACAATGTGCATCTTCACTAGCACAGTGCTCTATCTTTTAGGAGATCTATGCATTAAACCTGTTTTTATACTTTTCTTTTGGCTACTTTACTTCCTTTTCCCATTGATTTCTCTGCCACTAATGCAACCAATACAGCATGTTATTAAGGTCAATGCGATGAAAATGCACTTGTTTGGTTTTCTCTCGTCTCTACTTACATCAGGGCTAATGGGGTTCAGCCATAAGAACAACACTTGGCAGAGACAGAATGTACTAGGGCTTGCTGTATTGCAAGGTACATCGGCTGGACTCTCGCATGCTTTTGGAAGGGTTTTAATAATTGATTGCTCACCACAAGGAAAAGAAGGAGTATTCTCTTCATGGTTTTCTTGGGGGAGAGCTCTTGGCTCTTGTATAGGCTTTGCAGTTGCATCAACAATCCCTGGGAACGTTAGAACTTCTTTTGGAGTTGCATTTTGTACTGCCATCTCTGGAGCTATCCTATTGATTTACGGAAACATCAGTGATTTTGGAGGAGCCATGGCTGCCAGGCTTGTGAGTGAGGAGTATGGTCAAGAGGGCTCACCTGTTGCTGGCTTGGATACGGCAGGCAATGTTGTAACAAAAGATGTTGAGGAGGGAACACCTTCTTAAGAGTTAAAAAACAATGTTTTGGAGTCTGACTGCCACAGTTATTCATTGATGTGCAGACAAATAAATTATCTTTATGTTTCTCTTCTTTTCTTCACCAAATAACTGTGGCAGTGGCGACGTACACTCCATCCTTAACTGTTTGAGATGGTCGTGTTGTTGCCTATATGAATTTTTTATTTATAGTGTTATTAGACAAGCTGTTCTGCTTTAATTTGTGTATTTGATAAAGATTTTTTTTAATGAATTATAATTAATGGATTCTTTATATTCATGGATCATTTTGCAAAGCAGAGTGGGTAAATCGAAATCTTTTTAGATGTCAATTGAATGGTAGTGGCGTGTAGCTAAAGAGAAACCAAGATGATGATAAAATGAATGTTTATTTTTGTGTTTTAAAAATATTTTAAAAAATAAAATAAGATATTTTAATTTATTTTTTAGTATTTTTATATCATTTTGATGTTACGATGTTAAAAATAATTTTGAAAAAATAAAAAATATTATTTTAATGTATTTTCAAATTACCATACTCATAAACACCCCAAAAAAATATATTGATTTTCATCCATAATATCAAATTAATACCTCAATCTAAAACATCCAGGATCGGTAGAAGTATTGTTTTAAAATTTGGCATGATTTGAAGGTTGATTCTGGTGGCCTAAGAAATTAGCCATATCAGGTTTTTAAAAAAATAAAGAAATTAATTTGGCTTGATTTGGTTAAAAAACCTCAGATTCATTCGTGACTCTATCAACTTAGTAAAAACTCTATTAACTTTTAAAAAAAATTAAAATGATATTATTTTAAATTTTTTTATAAAAAAGCTGGTAAATCCGAGTCACCTAGCATGTAATCTAAGACTTGCTCTGTATTGGTTTTAAATCCTATGGGTAGAAGTGTCTTTTAACTTCCCAAAAAACTTAAAACATTAGAATTTTATATATCCAAATTAAAAAATATTACAAAAGCAAGTGGTGTGGTATGGTATTATAAATATAAATATAAATATAAATTAAGTATAAAGCTAAAAGATACGGGGAAAATATTATTTTCCCATATTTATTAGCACCGTGGATTACAATAATAATCAATTATGTTTTCTATTATTATTTTGATCCCTTTTTTCTTTTGGTTATTTTTTTTTAATTTAGTCCTTATATGATGTGTTTATGAGGATTTAGAGTTGATAATTTATTTTTTTGCCTTTTATATGGTTATCACGGTATCAAAAAAATATTTCAGTATCAGATTGATATCAAAAAAATATCTCAACATCACGGTATAGTCTATTTTTTAAAAAGTTTAGTTAAATAAAAAATGATTTAAAAAAAAAGTTATTAAACTTTGTGGAGTCAATGTCTCAATTTGAGAGTTTGGCGAGGTAACCCTGGTTGCCCCGGTTTGCGGGTTCAGCGAGGTACTTTTTTTTTCTCTAATTGAACTCGATTATGTGATCGTCTATTTTTTTAAAAATTATTTTTTTCGATTTCATCCTTCGATATTGGACTGATTGAGAATTAAGTTTTATAATTTGTTTTGTTTTGCTTTGCTTTCTATAATGTTATTATAATCTTAAAACAATTCTCAGTATTGGCTTGACGCTCGATTTTGCGATCGTCTATTTTTGTTATTATATAGTTAAATAAACAATAGTTTAGAAAAAAATAAGTTATTAATCCCAATGGAATCCATTACCCAGTTTGCGGGTTTAACGTGTTGATCAGGTTATCCAATTCACAGGTTTAGCGATTTTACCCATCAAACCTCATATGTTTTTTTTTTCTAGTTTTTGATCATTTAATTTTTCTAATTGTTTTTTTTATTTCACTTTTCTTTAATATTGGGTTGGTTGAGAAATAAAATTCATGTTTATGTTTATTCTACTTTCTATAAGGTTATCATGATCTAAAATAAATATTTTTTTTAGGGTTGATACTCGATTTTGAAAGCATCTAATGTTGTTATGAAATTAAATAAAAATAATTTATAAAAACAACAAATTTATTAAACTCATTGAAGTCCATGACTCAGGTCGCAGGGTGACCGAGATCAATCAAATCTGACATCGTCTCAATATATATAAAAAATATCATCTTAAAGTTTTTTTAAAAAGCTTTCATGTTTTTACCGGTCATTCAAGTTGTTTTTGGACTCATTAAATTAAATAATTCACTTTGGATCAGCTCTCACGCGGTTTAATTCAAAATTCGAGTTAAATAAGAATTCGAATTGACAGATTTTAAGATCAAACTACTCGATTGAATTTAATAATACCATCAAAAAAAAAACTCTCCATACTTTTAATATTTTCTTAAAATTTTTAAAAAATAATTCATCCAACAACGAATCACGGATATCCCAGCATAACTAAAAAAACGTAGGGGTACTCTACATATGATGAAAAGGAAACAAGCTAAATATATTTTTTTAAGCTATTTGGTCAACAACTTTATGTCATTATTCAATGGTTAACACGTGGGAAAGCAATGTTGACTTCGCATTTTCATTTCGCAATGAAAGTAAAATTATTTTAGTTTCATGGATGACAAATAACCTGTTGTCTGTTTTTTTTTCAATAAAAAAAATAACAATAGATTATTTGCCCCTTATAAAAAACAAAAAAAATTAGCACAAATATGTGGGTTTTCTTGGACGCATACACCTCGGCAATTTCAAAGCGCTTGATGGCTTTTTTTTTTATTCATCCTTTGATTTTTTTATTGTTTTTTTAGTTTATCTTTTAATTTTGATGTTTTATTAAATTTTATCATTTAAATTTATTATGAATTAGTTTTTTTTTATTTTTTTATCATATAATAAAATAAAAAGATTAACTTAACCTAGTGAAATCTATAACCCAAGTTTTAAATTTGATAGGTTAATTAAGATGAGTCAGATCTATTTTTTTTTCTTTGAATATATTTCTTGAAATCTATCTGCAGACAAAGTTACATTAAAACAAATCACAAGTAATTTAATTTAATACTTGGGATAAAAATATAATTTGATCAATATTTTTTAAGTTTAAATTGTTATATTAAATATAATAATAGCTCTAAAAAATTTCTTAAATTTTAGATATTATTTTTTTACATTTCAAAAACTTGTTTTATACAAACCACGGCAAGAGCATTTGCCATTAACCAAAGAGATTTACCCGATGATCGAAGAATTCTGCTTCTTTTCTTGATTTCTTGATTGTCAATATTTGGATTAGCATTATTTCTAATATCAATTTGATCTCAATTATTACACAAAGTAGCTTTAAAATATTCTTGCTTGTCGAATAACAAAAATAGTACATTTTATCATTTTCTATCTAATTATTGATTGTATCATATAAAGTTATTGTATGAAATTTATATTTTGAAGGTAAGATTTTCTGTATAATTCTCCTATATAGTTTGTTTGGGAGTGTGGTTGTGGTTGTTTTTTAAAGTACTTTTCGTGCTGAAAAGTATCAAAATAATATTTTTTTTATTTTTTAAAAATTATTTTTGACATCAGCGTATGAAAACCATTTAAAATATATAAAAAATTAATTTTTAATAAAAAAAATTGAATTTTTTAAGAACACGGTTTGCACCATATTCCCAAACATTTATGCTCATCATCAACAGAATTTGAGAATTTATAATTCATTGCAAACTAATAAAAACATTATTAAAAGCTAACCTTTTTCCTTTTCAAAATAGCACCTTAAAAACGTTTGTTGTCTTCCGATCACGGCAAAGATCGAAAACAATTGCCAAGACCAAAAAACATCCAAACATTATCTAGAATTAGTCGAACTAACCTACGATTATAAAACATGCAGTCCCTTAGTTTAAAATATGTGAACGTTGTTACGGGATTTTGTATGTGCTATCCCAAATAATAGGCACTAGACGTGTCCCGCGCAATACCGTGGGTCTGTATTTTTTTTTTAGATAATATTTATTTGTTAAAAGCATATTTTTAAAAAAATAATATAGTTCTAATCAGATTTAATAAATTATTTTTATTTTAATTAAATAAAAAAAACATGATAATAAACATATCAAAAATATTTTAAAAAGGTTGTAACTTTAGAAAAAACTTACATATTTAACCCGAGAGAAAAAAAAAAGAGTTATGTAACGTGAGGAAAAAAGTTCTTAAAATCTATTTAAATCTTAAAATATATTGTTGTCAAATTTATATTTATATGTTTAAAAAAATAATTTGATATTATTTATTTTTATTTTAGTTTATATTGATCGTTGAAATTAATAGTATTATAATAACTCTAGTTATAAAACTATGATTGACTTAACATGCTAACTTGGGTATGGATTGGTCCGAATTTAAGAAAAAATAGAGGAAAAATTAACTCGACTTGACCCGGCTAAAAACTCAGGTCAACTTGGGATAAAACACAAGTTAAGAACTCATTGATTTTTTTTTAAAAAAAAATCAGGGTCAGCCAAGGTGACTCTTTTGACCCGTAACCTGAACCTTGTCTCAGGTCGAATCTTGAGTCAAAATTTAAAATTATGATAATAACAACTTTTATTCATATATTGACTCTCCTGACATGTGACTTGAGTCTTGTCCCGGTTAACTCTTAAGTCAGATTTAAAAACTATAATAATAATATTTTTTATCCTTGCATTGACCTGAGTCAACCCGAGTTAACCCTCCTGATCATGATCTAAGTTTTGTCTTAGGTTGACCCCCGAATCAAGTTTTAAAACTATGATAATAATAATTTTTATTTTATATTGACCCAGGTTAACCCGGGTTGACCTTCTTGACATGTGACCTTATCCTAGGTCGACCCTCGAGTTGAGTTTTCAAACTATAATAATAATTATTTTTTGTTCTTATGTTGATTTGGGTCAACGATTAACCTCACTTGTAACCCCGCCCTTGCCTTGAATCAACCCTCGAATAAGGTTTTAAAATTATGATAATAAATATTTTTTTTCTTGTACTAATCCGGGTCAGCCTGACCCATGACCAGAGCCTTGACTGGTGAACCGAGCCTTGCTTTGGATCGACTTTTAAGTTGGATTTTAAAATTATGATAATAAATATTTTTATCCTTACATGTATGAAGTAGATAGTTTTAGAATTGAAAGTTTTTTATAAGGATATTTTAGAAATAAAAAATAATTATTGCCTCCGGAAATATGTACTATATATATATTTTATTTTGAAAATACAAAAATTTAATTTAAAATTATTTTATAGATTTATTTCTATATTTATATCTTTTCAATCAAACACTCATTTTCATTATAAGACAATAACCAAACATAATGTTATTTTTTCTTCACTTTTATGAACTATAACAACACGAGGTTTTTTTTAAAAAAAATTAAATCATCATTTTGTGTTAATAAATGAAAGATTTAGACTATCAATTTGCTTTACCAAACTTTTCTCCATTTTAGACACGACTGATGTGAATGATAACAAATCATTGGTAACATCATCACATATTTCAGGATGCTGATTGTAAATGGAATGGACTGTAGAGGTACTTTAATAATCAAAATAGCAGTAAAAAGACTCAATTAATCAAACTTGTATAGTAGAGGGACTGTGGGTGCAATTAACCCATTTTAAGATTGATGATTGATTGATGAAGTCACCCTCACCACATTGTCCAAGACAAGGACAGTCCTAACTCGATACGCGCAAACAAGTCCCCAACAGTAAGGCTTCTAATTAACCCATCTACCAAACATCCAACCTCAAACCACAATCCCCATACCGAAGGCAAAAACCCATGAAAGAATCGAGAAGCACTGGTTAAAACGCCTGACAGTTTCACCTTCTAATCAAATCAAAACCCATAATTTTTATTCTCAAAATGCAGAGATTGTGCACAAAGCTTCGATCTTTAGCCTCTGTTTCCTCCTCACATCGCCTTCTCCACTCGTCTCCGCAATTTTATCACCGACCTCTCCATTTCGCCGCTGCTTCAATTAAATGGAGTCTTAATGGGTCAATTTTGAACACATCTTCTTCGTTACCAATTCAGCTTCCTTCGCTACCATTTCTTCCCTCTTTTCGTCTGTCTCCACTCTCCCACCCTGTAAGGTTTATGGGTTTCTTTGGTTTTGTTTTTATATGATTATTCTCTTTTTTATTATTTATTGTATGCATGTTTACTGGCGAAATGCCGCAAAGAAATGTTTTTTTTTTTTTTTCAGATTTAGTTATTCGTAGTTCAGTCTTTGCATGAACTGTTATTTTCAGGTCGTACAATTTGTACCCCATTCTATATTTGATTCAATAATTTTGCACCAAATGCCAACCATTTTTTTTCCGTCTTGCAAACTGGCTGACCTGAAACTAATGCTTGTAGAATTATTGTCCAAAAGGGTATAGTCATTATTGCCAAGGAGTTGAATTCTGGAAAAGAATTTGAAGAACCCATGTCTAATTTGGTCTAACACTTGACTAGTCATGCGGTGCATCCCAGCCATGTTGGATATAACTAACACATTAGAAATGCTAGATTTCATGTACCTTCCCATCAACCACTTTTAAAATAGGATAGAGAAGCTGAAATTTTGACGGGTGAGCATAATTCTGTTGACTTGAGTTCAGCTTTCCCATATGTTCCCTTCTTTTTCCCTGTAACAATCAGCATGATTCTGGAAATTTTCCAGTTGATGTTAAATCTGAATCATTAGTTTTTTTTATTATGCAATTGTTGAATTTTTTTTTCCTTCTAAGAGGATTTTCGCTCTGGTGTGCCTTCAGTTGGTGCAAGTGCGTCATGTTTCATCAAGGGAGCGTAAAAAGAATAGGAAGCCAATGACTCCACTCACCTCCAAAGTCAAAAAGTTTAAAATGAAGGCTTACTCGTGAGTTTAAGTTGTTTTACTTGGTTTCTTTTCTTTCTTCAAGAGTGTTTTTAAAAATTTTGTGAATTACTGGTTTAGTTTGTATCGATCAGGTCGTATAAGGACAGGTTTAGGACAATGAATGATGGGACTATTCGTCGCTGGAGGGAGGGCAAGAATCATAATGCGCACTTGAAGGTATGCCTTATAGTATTTTCACACTTTCATTTTTATTTCCTTTCATGTTGTTGAAACTGAAATGGTCTTTTGCTGCATATCTCCCAGTATTTGATACATATAGTTGGTTTCTCGTTACATAAAGTGCAAGCTAATTCTACTTAGCATTTTGTAAGTTATGCCTGTTGCAAAGTTGTAGTGATGCTTTAGAAAGGATGGAGACTACTGCTTGACTACACTCCTCTTATTGATCAAGTTTAAGCTGAACATGTTATATTGCATTCTGAGTTTAAAAATAAGAAGCCTCCTTTAGTACTGTGAAATACCCTTTTAGGTGGCCCAGTTTCATTTATGCGTCATGTGAAAGTTTGCAATGTTGATCTGATTTCTACATGTTTCAATCACATTGTTTATTAGTTCAGCCCTTGATTTTTAACAGTATACTTTTGGTGTCATTTGCCAATCCTAGGTCATTGCATTTAGGATCTCTTCTGGTCCTGGTGTGCTCAACTCGATTTTCTTTTCATTTGCATTGTGGTATTGAAGAGTTTTATTGATGGTGGACAAAAATATCCTATTAGCTTCTGTTTACTGTACCATGGTATCCCCTAGCACATTGTAAATCATATTTTGCCCTGAGGAATGACGGTGGAAGATACATTGCCCAATGAAGGTGGCATTTTGAAGATTCTTTTCCTGAATGGAGAAGTGGTGTTGATGGGTTTGAACTTCACTCAATCAGAAATAAGATGAACACAACTTGAACTGTTTATTTGTGAAGTGCCCCCCGCCCCCTATTCCTCTCCTCTCAGGTTCCAAAAATTGTAATTACCAGCAGAAAATCCTCTTGTTATGATCTGACAGTTAGTATTTCATTATTTGGGTTGTGATTTGTTATAGCTGATTTCACTTGCGATCAACAGAAATTTTATGTTTGATGCAGTCAAAGAAATCAAGACGTAGACTTAGACAACCATCTACTGTCCCTGCAGCCTATGCCAAAGTCATGAAGAAGCTTAGTTTCTGTGTTTAAAAATGCAGATGCTGCCAATTACTTGGATGGAAGACGAAAATGTCCATGGCTTAGGGTAGAGTTTTTGTAACAACAGTTGGAAGTTGGAACTTAGTTTGAGCATTTAGCTAACAACAACGATACCACCACAATTTTTTTCAGTTTGAACTGCAATTCGAACAGTAGTATCAGCCAGTAATAGCTCCATGTTTTATTTATGGGATCATCAAAACCGATCTCCATTTAGTGGCTTATGTTAGATATTTTGGTGCATTGTGTTTATTTCAACGATTTGTCAGTTATAATTGAGAGGAACTGTTTTTCACATGCCGGATTTTGGCATGTTTTTCTAAGTTTTTGGGTTCTGTTCTTTAAATTTTGATAAAATCAAGGATTGGGCCCAATTCACAAACGAATCGAAAATGGTTCATGCTGTGTTTGCTATGTTGCTCATAGAATTGGGAGAAAAGGGGGTTCTCATGGAATTTTGTTTGGTTCCCCAATAACATGAATGAATTATATTTCCAATGAAATACTAGTTTATTACGATTAAAAAAAGAGAGAGAAAAAGGATTACTTAATTTATTTGTTTTCATTAAGAATTCATCGAAATTAAAATTATTTAAAAAAACAATCTTCTCTACTTTTATTTGAACTGGAATCAATTTTTATTACCATTTCATTTTCATTCCAAGCAAACCAGACGCAGGAAAGTATAATTAACAAACAATAAAAGGTGTGGGAATTTTACCGTAGGGATTTGCATTGGTGATTCTCTCACGTTTCACTCCAGATGTACTATTCGAAAAATATATGTATTTTTTTTTATTTTGACCCTCAAAAGTTTTTTTTTTTTTTTGGGCAATTGACAAATTAAATGACAACTAATTCAAATTTATTGACTAATGATAAGATTGAAAAAGAGAGATCAGTGCGGAAAAGAGGCTAAAATAGGTAGTGGGTTCAAAGTTCTCAAGAATAGTTCAACTTAGTCCTCCAAGTTTAAAAATCATATCCATTTGGTCCCTTAAATTTTTTCAATTTGATTTTGATACAAAAGTTTATTTTTATTATTTTTCAATTCCTGGTTTAGAAGAGGAGAGATAAAGATTGTTGAATTCCGATAATGAAAGAGAAAATCCACCAAAATAATTGTTCTTGATATTCACGGGTTTCATGTGATGAGATAATTTTGATGGTAGTTATTTGGAGTTTTGATGTTGCCTAAAAAAAATTCTAAGTCAAGGAAGGAAAACCTAACCCAATTTGATTTTGGTTTTTTGGGATTTTTTGAGCTAATGAATTGGTTTCTAGATGTTACAAGGTGTTTGTAAGATGTTTTGGGGTTGAGATGACATAAAATTAGTTTTTTTTTTTTTAAAAAAAAAGCTACCATGATTTTCCACCCACTATATTGGTGACAGACTATAGTGGCTGGAACTTGGGCTTGTAGATGGAGTGTCGTTTGTTTTTTTTTAAAATATCACTCACCTCTTTTAAAGAAAAAAATATAATCAGGCCCATGTTCTGGTGTGGGCTCTCCTTTTATTTTATATTTAGAATAAATATAATTTTTTTAAAAAAATTATTGATCCTAATTGAGTACATGAACTGGAACGTGGGTTTTAAGGGTTAAGCCGCAATATCCAGGTTATTATTTATTTTTATATTTTTATTCGATGCATTTTTTCCCTCAATTTTTTTTTTTAAAAAACAATCGCAACCTTTGTTATTGACAATCTATTTTTTTAATTTAACTTAAGACAAAAAAAAGTATAATTTCAATATTTATCATCAATGATATACTTTTGTTATCTTAATCTCGCTTGTATGTCTTGCTTTTTTTTCTTTTAAAAAAATATTTAATGCAAAAAAAAACTCGCTTTTATTTCTGTATAATTAAATGAAAACTAATTTATGGGATAAAATATTTATTGAATTTGATGATGTTCATGGCCTACACCGTGAGTTTGGTTGGTTGACTTGAGTTCATTTGAGGGTTTTTTATTGAGTGCTGTTTTTTTATCAATTTCATCCTTCAACGTTAAGTTAATTAGGGATTTAGCTTTTCAATTTGATTTTTTACAATATTATCCTCGCAGGTTTTGCATGTAAACCCGAGTTGACTTAGGTAAATCTAATATGTTTTCGTCTTAAAATTAGATAAAAATATTGTATAGTATGCAACTAATTTTAAATTTATGGCTTTTTTTTTTTTGAAAACAGGTTAGCAATACATAGATATTTTTTTGCTCTGACCTGCGGTACAGCGCAAGTTAATTGTATTTTTGTTTGATTAAATGAAGAATTTATTATAGAAAACAAAGTTATTAAATATAATTGGATATATAACCTGTGTTGTGAGATTAAATATCTTAATTTTATTTTTATTTTTTAAGTTTGGTCTTTAATTATTATTAACACGACTTTTTAATGTTTTATTAGTATGAATGATCATTAAATTAAATAAAAAATTATTTAAATAAATAAAATTATTAGACACAAGTAATAATAACAGGACCGTATTACAATATCAAATATAAAAATAGCTAGTCAATCCTATTTACAGTCATTTATTTTCTGCAGATTTACTCAAAAAGACTACGTGAATGAAAATAATATATATATTATGCAAAAAATCATCTTATTTTCTCGGGAGTGAGTTCCGCTCGAAGCAAATACTCCTAGCGGCCAGGGGCATTAGCGTAGTTTCATATAGAATGTTAAAAGAAAACCCTAAACCCTAAACGGCACAGCGCCTATAAAAGAGAGGGCCGCTGCTTAATTAGCTTGCATCTGATTTTCGTGCAGATAGGCATCCTCTGTGCTCTCCGCCTTCTTATTAAATTTTGCTGTCTTGTATTTTAGATCTTCTTATTTGTTTTACAGTATCCTTTTGATTTCATGTTAGTTTGGGGTTAATTTTCTCTGTGATGATGAAACCAGATGACGAGTCCGATTTATATCCATTCCATTCTCCTTGACGACAATACGAGGCATTTGTCTGAGAGAAAATAAATCCCAGATTTGTTTATTTACTTATTTTTTTGATTGGTTATTGGCAACCGATCCTGCTTTGAAAATACGTTTTTTTTTATAAATTGATTTTGATGTAAATTTGTATTCTTATCTGAAAAGAAAGATGATGTTTGCTGGAGATGGAAGTGATGATTTTTTCCCCAAATGATCGAAGCTGAATAAACTGAGCGACCTTTCTCTTCGGAGAAACCAAGCCAGGATTCTGATCCATCTCTCCAAACAATAAATATTTATACCCTTTCTTTAAAATAAAAAAACTTCTCTGTTTGATTTCTGTTTTATATTAAAATTATCCGAATTAACTTTTATTTTTATTATTCGAATACCATGAATTAACTCGGAGCTTAGGTGCCTTGAACCCGATTCCAGTTCCATCCCAACTTGGTCATGAATTGCGTGTTCATGACTCGATTCTAGCCCTGCTCTCGGGCGTTCAACAAATCCAATTTCACCGAAATTGACGAGCACCAAGGCATTGAGACTTTGGTCCTGAGCCGAACATCATCACTGTTTACAACCCAAACTCTAAGTGCCTCGGACAAGGGCCTTTGTCTTAGTAACGAAAACGTGAACCCTATTTTGGAGTGTAATTATATGTTTTTTTGAAAATTTTGAGCATTTTTTTTTAATATTATTTGAAAAGTGTTTTTTAAAATAATTGTAATCACTCGTTCATGTGGATTTTTTTATTATTATAATACCTAATTGATTTTTTAATAAAGTTGATTCACCAATTTGTTTTACCCAGTGATCACCCAAACATAGAAAAATATAGCTAGTAAGCAATATAGTCACTGACAACAACACTGAAAATTGGAATCGAAGCCAAAGCTGAAGAAAGAATAGCTGAAACACTTAATGAACAAAAGATGACAAACCAATTGTTTCAAAAAACATAAAAGGAGCTCAAAGAACAATAAATCAATTGTTTTTGCCACTACAACCAGAGCAAGAATAAAAAAAGCTTGGGAGAAAGCTTGGGAGAGAGGTTTGTTTTCTATGTAGTTTCAGGTTCGAGTCTTGTGATTGCTTATATGATGGCCACTGGAGGCTTACATGGTCGTTAACTTCAGGGCCCGTGAGATTAGTTGAGGTGCGCGCAAGCTGGCACGGACATTCATGTTAAACTAAAAAAAAAAAACAAATATCAAAACCTAAATCAAAAGGAAAGGATCGGAAAATTCTATCCATAGATGGAATCGATCACTGCTTGTGACATTTACAAGGAAGATGAAAAACATATACATATTATATATTAGCATATCATATGTTAATATATATATTTAAATAGAAATAAGCAAAATTCTATTTTTTAAATCAATAGCATTTTTGATCTCATCAAAGAAAATAGAATTCTCAAATAAATAAATAAATAAACAATCCACGGATAAATCCAAGCACATTTTCTTAAGCCCAAGTGATATCTTCTAGGCATCTGCCCCGAATTGATTATAGAAACATGCATGGTGCATCATTGAATGATGAGGTGTGCATGGAAAAAAAAAGTTTTGCTTGCGGAAACAAGTATTGTCCCACAATTTATTTTTCTCTTACTCAAAATTTATCCTAAAATAAATAAAAAGATGATATATAGAAAAGTGGCAAAGAAACAAATAAAAGGGTAACAGAAGTTCTCGTGTTAGATCAATTTTAAAGAATATAAAATAGAAATGCAACGAAAGAAGATATTTTGTTTTTGAAAAATCATTTACTTTGGAGGAAGCAATTTTAAAGAATATAAAATAGAAATGCAACGAAAGAAGATATTTTGTTTTTGAAAAATCATTTACTTTGGAGGAAGCTAAGGTGAAACATGAAAATGTAAAGATAGAATGAGATGAGATTGTCAACAGGAAAATGAGAGAACAATATTGATATATACGACAAGCATGCTTTTATATTTATATTTGGTTTAATATTATGAGATATATCAAATTAAAGTATTATCTAAAGGGCTTAATAGTGGTTTAATTAATATGCATTGTTTAATTTTTCATTATTTCTTTAATTTTATGCATTTTCTTTTTATTATTTTTAATTTCTACTCTAGTAAAATAATTAATTTTTAAACATGTTATTAAATAATTCATTAGAATAATTTGAAAGCAATAAACAACATAAAATAACATACACTTGAATATCCATCTCATATATAATCTGAATAATAAAAAAATAAAAAATATTTATAATTCTATATTTTAGAGAGCATGTGATTGTATATTTTAAAGAACTAGCTAATAAGTATTTTTTAAAGTGTTTTTTATTTCAAAACATATTAAAATAATATTTTTTTATTTTTTAAAAATTATTTTTAATACTAGCACATTAAAATCATCTGAAAATATTAAAAACATATTAATTTAAAGTAAAATATAAAATATAAAATATTTAAATTTTTTAGAAATACTTTTTAAAACGCAGTGACAAACACTGAAATATAAAATAAGAAGCATAAGCGTGAATGATCATAGTAATTAGAAAACTAGCTAAATTGATTTTCTAGTTAGTTTAGCTATAATTTAGCTATAAATTAAGAAACATGGATGTAGATACTCTTACTAACTAATTTTCAATGCCTTTTCCAAGCCCACGAAGCTAATTTTTTTAACAAAAAATGGCAGGAGCGGCTCTTTAGTTAAATATGGACAACAAGAAGGGCAGTTGGTTTTAAAACCCTAAGTCCCTAACTGGACAGAACTGAGTCAGCCAGCAGGGTTCTAGTTTCTTAGATTTCTCCATACGAACGCTCACTCAAAATCTTTCTAACCATCAAACCAAGAAAAAAAGAAAACTTGATGGGCTCCATCAAATTCCTTGTCTCAAGAACCTCACCCAAAAATCTCTACCAACTTCTCCAAAACACTTCCCTAAATCCTTCATATTTCCCTAGAAACATTCACTCCCTCTTTTCCAGACAATTCCACTCCTCGCCAACTGCCACCTTCTCATCTTCTTCTCTTGAACCACAACAAACTAGCGCCTCTGCTCCAGCCCCAATACTCGTGTCCCTGCTACTGTCATAACTGGCTTTCTTGGCTCTGGAAAGGTTTTTTTTTACACACACACACTTATTTGGTTTCTGCTTCCTGAACTGCTTTCTGGGCAGCCTTTGATTTTCTTTTCCTTTTTCCTCAATCAAAGCACCGATACCAATTTAAATGCTTCGGGTTTTCAAGATACTGCATCCCTTTTTTTTCACCTGTATGATTCTTTATACTGTATTTAATTTCTCTTAATTTGAACTGAATTGTTGACAATGCAGACAACTTTGCTGAATCATATTCTGACATCTCAACATGGCAAGCGGATTGCTGTCATAGAAAATGAGGTATGGACATTACTCACAAATTTACATGCTTTTGGTTATTTTTTAATTATTTGTTTTCTTATGAAAAATTACTGATAACCTTGGTTCTCGCTTTGAAGGACAAATAGTGCTGTTCGGATTTATTATGGTATTTCTTTGTCCAAAAAATTGGCATGAAGGGCAATAATTAATAGTGTTGTAAATATTGAATTCAGTAGCCAAAAAATACCTGTCCATGGGTTTCTGCTTTATATTTATAAAAAGTTTAATGGTTATTTTGGTTACTGTCCATGCAGTTTGGTGAGGTGGATATTGATGGATCGCTGGTTGCTAGTCATTCCACTGCAAGTGACGACATTATTATGGTTAATAATGGTTGCTTGTGCTGTACAGTAAGAGGAGATCTAGTTAAAATGCTCCTGGAGCTGGTGAAGAAAAATAGAGACAAATTTGATCATATTGTTATAGAAACTACAGGTATTATATGTTCCTAGGACTTTTAAGATTTTAATTGTGCAATGTGAGTCAAGGGCTAGTTATAAGCTTAAAAAGCTTGGGGGCATTTGGGATTGGTCAAGAGTTGGTAAAAAATGGTTTGGTGCCAAAATGCAGATTTGGATATTGGGTTGCCTTTCTATTTGACTTCTAATGAAAATTTAAAGTCTTATGATAACATCCACTCTCAGAAAAAGGGAAAGATGGGGAAGAAAATAAATTCGCCCCATTAAAACCTTATATTGTCATGGATTTCTCATTCTTTGTCCTGTAACAGTTTCATGATAGCCTTCTTATTCTTTCTACTAAACACATGTCGACTGCGTGAGGTAAAATTTACCTTTTCACGAGTTGACTGCATTGGTATAGATCCTGAAAGCTTAACTGCTCTATCATATATGTAACCTTTTTGCAGGACTTGCAAAGCCAGGCCCAGTTATAGAAACATTCTGCTCTGATGAGCTGGTTTCTCGTTATGTGAAACTGGATGGAGTTGTTACTATGGTGGACTCCAAGCATGTCTTGCAACATTTGAATGAAGTAAAACCTAGATTTGTTGTAAATGAGGCAGTAGAACAAGTTGCTTATGCTGACCGTATTATATTGAACAAGGTTAATTTTGATGCCGTCTTTGAATGCATTGGCCAATGCTTGTCGGTTAATTTCTTCATCATACCATTTATTTACAGATACCTCTATTTGCATCCTTCTGAAGCCCTAGAGGAATTGATGTTTCTTACTATTTATTCTAACCTTTTGGCAGATAGATTTGGTGTCTGAGGAAGAACTGAAGGGATTGACTATGAGAATCAAGGTAAGATTTTCACTTATACAATCACATATTGTAGGATCTTCTAAGTTGAATCCTAATCTGTATATGATTGATTCCTTTCCCAGCATATCAATGGGATGGCTCCAATTAAGCTAGCCAAATATGGCTCTGTTGACATGGACTTTGTCTTGGGAGTGGGAGGATATGATCTCGAAAGGTTAATGCTCCTATCTTTGAGTGAGGAATCCCATCAAATTGTTTTCTTTTACTCTATTTCTTTTAACTATAATTGTTCTACTAAATATATTTTTCCTTGACACACACAAATAAATAAGCACACTGCAAAATATTTTTATTTTCTGGATGTTACAATTGTAGAAAACATATCTGCTACTTATAGTGTAGTTTGAGCTCTTGTTCTTGGATATGTTGATTTCTGCAGAATTGATTCAGAAGTTCACGTAGACAATTCCTGCAGTTCGATGCATCAACATGGGACCACACAAGGTTGTCTTTTCTTCTTTATTATCATCTTTTCTGTGACCCTCTATTTGTTAATTTATTAGGAAGCAGAAATTGTGTGATGATTATTTGATGAGAGATTGTGAATTGAATGTTGTGATTTTGAGCAATCATTTACCGGGGATGTGCACTTATGAAAATGTTGGTTAATTGGCATTTTTGACCAACTTATAGTTGCTTTTAATATTCTGCATATCTCATGGACAGAAATGAATATCCAGTGCTGATGAGGTGTTTTTGTAATCAGAATTTTGGAGGATTTGAGATTATTGTGATTCTTAAATGATAGGTCTCACAGTCAATCAATTTCATGTAATACTATGATGACTGATGACCAACAGTAGTACAAAAAGGAACATGCATGGTCTATGCTTCATAGGTAGTTCTGGCCACTCATCAGGTATCCAGTGGTGAAACCTTTTGAAGCAATTCTAGGCTTGGCAGGCGTGAATATGATGCCTCATGTACCCTTGGGGGCCAAAAATTTCTAAAAATTATGATGCCAAAGTTTCCCTTTCCACCACTCCTGAAGCAAAAAAATAAAAAATAAAATAAAAGAAGAAAACCAAACCCATTGAAAGAAGCACTCCCTTCCTGCTCTCGTCATTTCTGTTATCTGTTTCTCCATCAGAATACAATATCTACTTTAGCTTCTTTTGATATCCAGGTTTTTCTTACATAATTGTTATGGTTGATTGCAGAACACCATCAAAGGCATCACCACAACCATGTGCATGATTCTGCTGTCTCTAGTGTCAGTATAGTTTTCGAGGGAATGCTTGACCTTGATGAGGTATTGCAGTTTGTTCCTTTTTGTTATGGATTAAATCACAACATATTTTCAATCATGAACATCTAGCATCTACATACTAAACACTTTGGTGAGATGGATATTCCTACTCCCTTAATGTGTGGATTTACGATATTCGTACTCTATTTCTTAACGTACCCTTGATATCAAATATTCAAAGTCAATGTAGTTCATTTAAACAATTTTATCTAGGTTCACAAGGAAGCAATTAAGGGAAGCATTTGCCCCCCTTAATTTTTTTAATTAACACAAAAGATCCATAAAGAAATATTTTTTGCCTCATTTAGTAAAAAGCATCTAACCCCTTCCAACTGTCCTCTTTTGCAATTTGATCAACAAATCAACATAAAAATACAAAAATAGAAGTGCTAGGTAATTTCCAACAAATCAAATCAAATAAGACATATATGTTTAATCAATTACTTTAATTGATTTGTTATAATAAAATAAGCTTACATATGTAATTCTAAAATTAATATATTGACAACAAATAATTATCAAAATTGTATTTTTTAAATTGTATTTTTTAGTTTTTAAAATAATGTTTACATTTTTAAAATTTTCCATTTTAATGATAAGTTGAATTAGTTAATAACTAATCACTAAATTTTCTTCTCAAGAAAACAAGAGAGAGATGACTTTTATGTATCTTAAAGTTGGAGTCTTTTATTTATATAAATGTTAGATAAGGAAATAAAAAATTATAGTTAATACAAAAAGTTATTTTGAATTTGATACATAATATGTCCTTACATCCACGAGACATGATCTTGTTATGGAATATTAAAAGAAACTACAAGAGGTAGTATTTTTACTGTAGCTATAGACTCATTGACATTACGGATTAGATCAGTGAAATGATTGTTTTGCCCCTGTAAACTTAACACAATCGGCTCTGGGAGCGGGGGTATAATGGTTTTTTTGTTGTTATCTGCACATTTAAATTACTAATGTGCCCTTGGAGGCGAAAAATAAAGCATTGATAGGCAAGGGCACTTTTGATCTTTTCATTTTAGTTGCACAACAAAATTTCCACACTGCCCTTGAATCATAATTGTTTTTGTCTTGGGTTAAGGGGTGTTTTGTCTTTTCATTTTGTTTTGTTTTGTTTTTTTTTTCTTTTGTAGTTATCGAGTTTGGTGGGGGTAGTTTAGTATTTTTTTCATAAATAAAATATTATTTAATCTAAAAAAGGCGGTTGCGCTTGGGGTTGACGCAGACGCGCATGGGTTCTTCCTCGTTATTCGGATGGTGTGTATGATGCCATCTGGCAGCCAAACTCTGGCTTCCACGATAGTTTTTTCATTCTCATGACGTCGCCTCCATTCCCGGGCGGTGTGTGGCAAAAATATATCAGGTTTTTCGCCAGTGATTGTTTTTTTTTCTTTCTTCCCTCTCTCCTTCCTAGTTCCAGAGCCAACCCCTATATATTTTCAATGCAACCCTTTAGTTTTTTTTTCTTTTAGATTTGAGTCTTGTTTTTTTTATTGCTATTTTTTATTTTAATTATCCATGGAATTTGAATTTTCTTTCAATTTAATCCTCTTTTGATTTTTTCATCTTTTAGATTTAGTCCCTATTCTTTTGATTTTTTTAGTTTCAATTATT
>Ga0307517_10003158_pt1 | contig 25903 bp, 16 predicted proteins | sample 23_EM_MG_FD_194515 | JGI IMG/M metagenome (GOLD analysis project Ga0307517, IMG submission 194515) | Populus trichocarpa ectomycorrhiza microbial communities from riparian zone in the Pacific Northwest, United States - 23_EM | ecosystem: Host-associated > Plants > Roots > Unclassified | place... | reverse complement strand
GGCCGTCCGTCCTGGGCATAGGTCAGGACGGACTGCAATTGGGCGTCCGTCCCGTCCGAAGGTCTCAAACTTGGCGTCCGTCCCGTCCTAGGCTAAAGACGGACGGACTGGACGCTTGGGAACACTGTATGATATCAACAAGGGAGACTTCTGGGGGTATACACCACTTGCATGGGCGGCTTATAATGGGTATAGTGAGATGGTCAAAATGCTACTCGGGCGGGAAGAGGTTGACCCCGACAGGCCCGATAAGTACGGCAAAACACCGCTCTCCTTCGCTGCTTGGAATGGGCATGTGGCAGTGGTGCAAATACTACTCGGGCGGGAAAATATCGACCCCGACAAGCCCGATATGTACGGCAGAACACCGCTTTCGTATGCTGCTCAAGATGGACATGAGGAAGTAGCGAAAATACTGCTCGGACGGAAAGAGGTTAGCCCCGATAAGTTAAGTAATAACGGTAGAACACCGCTTTCGTATGCTGCTCAGGACGGACACGATGGCGTGGCGAAAACATTACTTGGGCGGGAAGAGGTCAATCCTGACAAGCCGGATGGTTACGGCAAAACGCCGCTCTCGTTTGCTGCTCAGAATGGACATGAGGTGGTGGTAGAAATTCTACTCGGGCGGGAAACGGTCCAACCTGGCAGGCCCGATAATGACGGGCAAACTCCGCTCATGCTCGCAGCTAGGTATGGCCATAGGAGGGTGGTGGAGCTACTACAGCCACGCCGAGCGGTAACCCGCAGGGCGATCTGAGGCCTAGGAGATACCGCCCCGCAGATATCACTGTCATGCCTTCTTTTCTGGAGTACGTTACTTACCGACACTATCCCTCGATATCACCCCTTTCAGATAAGGGAAATCCCATCAGGCGGAAATGGATTCACCTGTCACCACATCTGTCCGTTACTGTCCACGGGGACCCGCGACCCCCTTTCACAACGCACAGTAGAGTCTAGTCGGTGGGGTCAGATAGTTCTATTATGGCGATAAGGTTTCGTTCCAGTCTATAGCTTTCATCCTATTGTTTTTAATTTTCCTCCAGTTGTAATTCTTGTCTACGCTCCTTTTCTCCCTTATACCAGTGCTATTTTTCCCCCTTTCCTTTTCCCTCCTTACCCTCCTCTCCCACCGATAAATAGACTGTATATTATAGAGTGCTTTTTAGACCGAAGAAAAATAGTACACGAAGCGCAAGGATTCTTGAAGCGATCGGAACAAACTATACCGTATATAGTTGGTATCTAGGACAGGTAGCTAGAAACTATAAAAATATGGCTTAATGAGGAGTAGGGTATTGCACTCGGTGGATGCCTCCGGGACACCCCCACTATAACCGGGTCCAGTGTGCGGGCCTGGTGAACAAGCCCCCCACATCACCCACTAAACTCACTTACCCCGCAATAACCCCGACGATATGAAACATGCCAGTAAAGAAGCAAGTAACCGGAAGGATGGACTGTAGTGCGTATCCAAAAAATCCTGCCGGGTGCCCACACCCCCGGTAATGCCCATCGCGAGATCGGCAGGAGAGGACATCGCAGGGGCCATCTCCCAAGAGGCTATTCAAATACTAGCTTCTTCGACTCCCGTACCAGGGACGCCCCGATCTGGGTTGGAAACCGAGCGATAAATGAGCCTATAGCATTGTAGTATTCGGCCTACCAGCGTTGGGCGGGAGGGAAAGTAGGATGAACAGTGGTTCTCTCGTGTTCGGTGGTGCCAGTCGGGTCAGAATCGAATTAGCGCGGCGCGACATGATAGACGGCAGCAAAGATTGGTTTAGGTCCTAGATCCCTTGTTAGCGAACCTGCGGTCAAGATAAGGTTATCGGTGATAGGGGCTGCGAGGGAGGTCTTCGCTATGATGCCGGACAATGCCAATCAACACCTTAGCGAACCCCAAATACGACCAACTTCAAACTCTTCTAAGTCAACAACAACAACTCAAAAGCTCAAAAGCTTCTGTAAAAGTCTTTATTTGATGGTTGTCTAAAGAATTACAGAGGGGTTTAAGGAAATATGAACTTCCTGCTGTGCTAGAGCAGTTCAAAGATTTCCATTTTTTGGTGGGAGAGGTGCCAAATTAACACACCCTAAAATTACTGTATCAGGTAATATCTTGGCGGTACCATGCCTAATGCGGCAATAAATATCGCCGATCATTTCACTGGGTAAGATAACCGAACCCAATTAGGAAGGTTGTTGGCGCTTAGTAAGCAACTGCGAATTAACATAGGTGTCGATTGGCAGTGTCCGGCACTATACCGTAATCGAATCCGAGGGGTTCGAGGGGGGGGGGGTTGAGTCGCGACCGACTTCTGAGCATGGCGATTGACAGCGGTCCTCTCATGTCTTAGTAAGCAGGAACCCTCTCCTGGAATTTTCACTTAGAACTCCCCTGCACGGACATTTATTCCTCAGAAGCGGGGGGGAGAACTGGCTTGGGTGCTCCTTCTGCTGCATTTTGCTTCTGTTTTCTATTATTTTATTTGTTGATTTGCTTTTAATTAGATTCGCTTCAAATGTCGTTGTTTTGTTGGAAGAGGTCCCATCTTACGACCCCGCGGGAGGAAAACGCCTTTTGATTAGTTTTTGATCCAACCCCCTCTCTTGTGGTAAAATTTTCTGTGATGCCATAGGGGCCTTAGTTTCGACAAATTTACCATGCCTCCAGGTTTATTGCCATGTAGTATGCCGATCTGGTGATTTATTTGGTTGTGGAGGGGGGGGCAATCTTGCACTACCTGGGCATTCAAAGGTTTCCGGAATGTGGAGCACCTTTTATCCCATACCGTAGAATTCCATAAGCCGCGTGGATTATTCAAAGGTTGAGTTGTGGAGCAAAGGATTATCTACCCACGTGAGCTAGGTTTTGGGTGGCTGCTGCCGATTCCAAGGTGCTGCTTAGTTATGGAATTCTACGGTGGTTCGTCGGGTGCTGCCCCCAAGAGATCTCGCTCAGACAATGGCGAAATCTGGAAATTATCTCTCCTTAATCGAAAACAGATCAATGGCATTTGGAGGGTAGCTTTCCTTAACAGGGAATATATCTCTTGGCATTTACAACTGAGAGTAATTCCACAGATTTCTTGGGCCCACGGGAGGACTTCCCGTAGGAATCTGGAAGAGATTTAGAAGTGGTCTTGGCATATTTTCACGCTAAAATCTAGAATATCGACATCTAAATTCTAAATTTTCTCAAATCTGAACCAGGGGGGGGGAGGGGGTGGTTCAGATTTGAAAAGGTTCAGAATCTAGAAACTTGCATACAATTGGTCAACCGGCCCCAAGACTACATTTCTCGACCCATTATGCCCCAGTTCTCAATGCACAAAATGAAGGGCTGACAACTTATAGCAGGACACAATCCTATGAAAAATAATTTCCTACTTGTATCTATTTGGCTTCATATGTGTGGTTTCAATTTTCCACAACGATCATGATCTAGAAATTTGGAAAGTCATTTTTTTCTATGGGAACAACCTATGATCCAGATTCTCGCTCCAAGCTCCAGATTTTTCTAGATTCCTACGGGAAGTCCTCCACTGACAGACTGGGATAAGACAGCCACATCTAGTTAGCGCCAAGCGAATGGAACACATTTCTGGAAACTTTTGCCATGCGCAAGTACTTGTACTCTTCGACCCCCAAAATATTTGGATGAATTGGGGCCCGGATTTTAGTATTCAGGTGCAAGTTGGGACATCTTGGGACCAATTTTTCTGAATACTATGTGAATGGCCAAGTAACTTATTTCTGTCTCCAATCCAAGAATTGGCATCGGTTAGCCATTTCAAAGATATTGCTGTGGCTATTCCAGCAAGGATACTAACTCCCAGCATGGAGGCCACGGTACTAGTACAATAACTGTCAACAGCAGGATCTCTCAAGTTTAATGGCACTTTTCTGGCGCAGATACCCGAGTACGCCTCAGTGCAATCACTAAAATAGTCTTCATACCCGAGCCGCCTCCTCCGCACGTAGATGTACTACATCTTTCAGTTGATATCACTTTGCTACTAAATTGGTTTTAAAAGTACCGTACAATGCGTTTGGCAAGTGCTAGGTCAGGATCAAGGAGTTACAAACAGTATCTTCCAAGTTCTTTTAATTCTAGCCCACCAGTACCTTTACTGTGAAATGCGCTATGCCTTTTTAACTTAATTCAAGTACTAGGGCGCAAATTAAAGATCCGGAAAAAGTGACAAACAAAATGTATGGTTGCAACACAGATTTTTCAAGTCAAGTCACATTTTCCGGATCTTTAATTTGCGCCCGAGTATTATGTGTGTGATTTATTTAATTTCGGCATCGTTGCTCACTTCATGTCTAGGTGCATTGTGTTGACCCCCCCCAATACCCTGGAGAGGGACGAAAAAATCGGAGAAAATAGCCCCTGTCGCGATAGAGATTTGTATGAGATCAGCAGAATGAGTTTTCTGATTTTTTCGCCCCCTACCCAAGTACGATCTTGGCAGGAAACAGTGGCCAGCACATCCCCATGTTGCAACAAAAACGGGCATATTCGCTTCACAAAAAACCGAGCTTTGTTGATTGCAAAAGGATTTCAAAAACTGCGAGACCATTTAGTGTGACCTGGACATTATCATTGGTATGTGGCAAGATCTGTTAGTTAGTGCTCATACCGGTAGTTCGATATCGACAAAAACGGTACCAGGAAAAAGATGCTTCAGATTATAGAGTATGGGCTTCCCATAGAAAGGTTACATTGCAACCGCATCAAATCATAACCCTAGGCTCTCGACCATAATAGTAGAATGGGAGGGTTCTCATGGTTTCTACATAGAAAGTTTAGACAATTGCCCATACTGTGGCTAGCTTTCACTAATTCTTTATTGCTTTTAAACGAGTTGGGGTGTTTAAAAGCAATATTTTTGGTGTACTCGAGTACAAAGGGTGCGGGGGCCACTCATTCTGTCACTGGGATTGGATAGTGCATATGACGCCTCAAGAAAAAACACTAGCCTATGATATGTTATTCAAAACGGTTGTAGAATAAGCAGAAGAATGATACTAATCTCAAGTCTTTCGGGTAGTTTACATAAGGCGTTCCCTGGCATCGAATAAGCAGCAGTCTCGGTTACTCAGCTTCATCACAGGCGACCCCCGCTTCTCAGCCAGACCCCGCCTTTCCCTCACTCTTAGAGATACCATCAACCAACCATACTCTATAACTACTCCTCAGCAGAGCAAACGATAAACAGTGGGTGATGTCTCAATACACGATTACTGATAGTACCAACTGCTTCAATACGACGAACTCGAATAATAATAATGTGTGGAACAACTGTACTGTTGCCGATGATCGGCCCCAACTCCTAACCTGGCTATCACCCCTGGAACCCAGCTTACGACATCGAGATATTCGGGAGCGCCGTGTCAACGATATTGGGGAATGGCTGATACAAAGTGAGGAATTTAGAAGATGGTCCAGATTGGATGGTGAAGGTGAAGGGGATAAGGGAGTTCTATTTTGCTCTGGAGATCCGGGGGCCGGCAAGACGTTTATCAGGTAACGAGCATTATTCTGCAAGGAGAGAAGCAAGTGAGCCTGTGATAACATGCCACGATGATAGTTCGCTAGTTGTAGATAAGCTGTGCAATCACGCCAGAGGACAAAACACCCTCGTCACATGTTTTTACTTCGAATTTGCGGCACGAAAGGAGCAGTCGGCGACGAATATGTTGGGTTCATTGTTGAAGCAGATGGTTAGCGGAATGGAGAGGATTCCGGAGGATATATCGAAGGCCTTCCAGGGGCAGAAACAGGCCATCGGTGGATGTGGACCACAACTCATTGATATCGTGAAGATGTTACAGGGCATCACGTCCTCACAGTCCACATTTATATGCATTGACGCCCTCGACGAATGTGTCGCGGTGCAGAGAGTGAAGGTGCTTGATTCTTTGAAACAGATTCTCGAGAAGTCCCCGACCACCCGGATATTCGTGACTGGCAGACCCCACATTCGAGCAGAGATGGAAAAGCGTCTTGCAGGGCAAATGATAAGTGTATCTATATGCCCCAGCAAAGGCGATATTATCGAATACATTCGTGTCAAACTGGGCGAGGACGAAACGCCGGATGCCATGGATGAGATTCTGGAGGCAGAAATTCTGAAGATTCCCGGGAATACATCCGAAATGTGCGTAGGCACGGACATCTCAATCTAACGAAATCCGCTAATTGATATATTTAGGTTTCTACTGGTTTTCCTAAATATCGAGGCAATCTTGAAAGAATCAACAATATATCGGAGACGAGAAAGGTTGAGGAAAATGACCAGCGGATTGGGATTGGGAGATGCCTACGGTGCCACGATAGAACGGATAAAGGCCCAGGGTGGAGATAAACCGAGACTTGGGATGGAAGCTTTACTGTGGATTAGTCACGCGGAAAGGCCATTGAGTGCGGATGAGCTATGCCACGCTCTAGCAATCGAGCTTGGCTCCCCGGATTTCAATGGCGACAACGTCCCTTCAATATCGACATTAGTAGGCTGCTGTCAAGGGCTTATCACTGTGGATAAGGAGACATCAACTGTGCGACTAATCCACTTTACTCTACAAGAATATCTTTCCACCTCCTCCGATATTTTTAGTACACCCCATTCCACAATGGCTGAGATCTGCTTGACATATCTAAATTCCGAGCAGGTCAAGACTGTTCCGGCCAACCAATTGCTCGACAGCCTTAACATGCCCTTTCTAAAATACTGTTCTCTCTACTGGGGAGCCCACGCGAAAAGAGAACTTTCACACGATGGAAGATCACTTGCGCTGCAGCTGCTCCAGGAATGCGATGGCCACATATCCATCAAATCTCTTTTGGAACAATTAGACTATTCGTATAGGATGGAGAAGCGTGTGGGTTTGCTATTCAGCGGGCTAGACTGGGCATCGTTTTTCGGGGTTGTGGAGGTTGTGGCTGCCTTGATAAAAATGGGATGTTATGATACCGACGCAAGGGGCTTTAGGGGGTACACACCGCTTGCATGGGCTGCTGAGAATGGACATGAGGAAGTGGTGAAAATATTACTCGAGCAGGGGGAGTTCAACCCCAACAAGCAAGATCATTACGACAGAACACCTCTTGATAATGCCGCTCGCAATGGGCATGAGGGAGTAGTGAAGGTGCTGCTCGGGCAAGGAGAGGTCGACCCCGACAAGCCAAATCGTTTGGGCCTAACACCGATCTCGTACGCGGCTATGTTTGGACATGAGGGAGTGGTGAAAATACTCATCGGAAGGGAAGACGTCAACCCCCACTGCCCAGATTTGGACGGTACCACACCGTTGGCGTATGCGGCTCAGGGAGGACATACGGAAGTGGTAAAAATACTTCTCGCGCATCAAGATGTCGACCCCGACAAGCCCGATACATGGGACGCAGCACTACTCTGGCATGCGGCTGCGGGTGGGGATGAGGGAGCGGCAAATATATTACTCAATCGTGATGATGTCAACCCCGACAGGCCAGATGGTGCGGGCAGGACACTACTCTCGCATACTTCCCAGAATGGACATGAGGGAGTAGTGAAAATACTACTCGGGTGTCAAGGGGTCGATCCCGACAAGCCTGATAATAAAGGCTTGACACCGCTCTCCCATGCTGCTTTGAATGGACATGAGGGAGTGGTGAGAATACTACTCGGGTGTCAGGGGGTCGATCCCGACAAGCCTGATAATAACGGCTTGACACCGCTCTCCCATGCTGCTTTGAATGGACATGAGGGAGTGGTGAGAATACTACTCGAGTGTCAAGGGGTCGATCCCGACAAGCCTGATAATGAGGACTGGACACCGCTCTTGCTGGCCGCTTTGAATGGACGCGAGGGAGTGGTAAAAATGCTGCTCGAGCGGAAAGAGGTCAACCCCGACCAGCCAAATATTGTGGGCGGAACACCACTCTCGCTTGCTGCTCAGTTTGGATATGAGGGAGTGGTGAGAGTACTACTCGGACGGCAAGAGGTTACGCTCGACAAGCCAGATAGGCGCGGCCAAACACCGCTCATGCACGCTGTTAGAAATGGCCATGAGAGTGTGATAGCACTGTTACAGCCTCACGGTGCGCTGGACCCCAACACATTTTGAGCCCCAGGAGACGCTGCCTCGTAGAAATAACCCCTACTCCTTCCCTTTCAGAACATGTTGTTCATGGAAGTTGTTTTTGGACATTATCCTTTTCCGGCGGGTGGGGTCCCATGAGTTGGGAATGCGCATATATATTATCACCGACGTGTGAAACTCCCTGTCCAATGGTTGAGTGACGATATATGAGTTTCCGTCCACAGGGTATAGTAGAGTCCGGTTGGTGGGGTAAAAAGAGTTCTATTATGACAGGAAGGGTCGGTTTACAGCTTGCGGTTTTTACCCAACCATATTTTGTTTCCCTCTAGCTGTAGATTCTTCCCTCCGCTTTTTTCTATTTTTTCCCCGTACTGTTTTGTTTCTTCTTCCCCCTACTTTTCTCTCCACCCAACCTCTTCCCTGAGCGATAGATAAACTATATAATAATATTCTTTTAGTGTTTTTTCCTTTTTTAAAAATTTCTTCTTCACATAGAGGAACAACGGTATATGATAGCACAAGGGTTCTTGAGGCGGTTGTAAACAATACAAGGACTATTCCTGAATATATCATAGGGGGCTGGTTCTCATATATTATACTGTTTAACGAATTGTGCATTGTTTCATTTGGCGGATACAGACGAGCTACCCCAGTCATAGGCTTGATTATGGAGGGTAAGGGTTGAGGAGACTGGCCTTCCATTTCCCGCACGAGTCCCATCCGCCTCGCGATCAGTTTGATAGTACGGGGGTCCGCGCGGAAAACAATTAGCACACTGCTCCTTGAGAGATTCCTATTGTCTCCCGGCGCGGGCCCCATTCACACCGCCGAAGACTCACCACCCTAATAGTGCGCATTCCGGGATCGGCGCGAAGGGACATCCCCGGGCCGCCTGCCGAAAGGCTACCCAACAATACAGATATCCTTCCTAATCAACCTACGAAAGTATCAACCAAACCTAAATCTATCTCTTCAACTCCCGTACTAGGGATATTTTCATCTAGGTAGCAAAAAAGGGAACCAAAGAGCCCAGAGCCTCCTACGGTTCCATCTACAAGCGAATTGGAGGGGGGAAGTAGGATGAATCGTGGTTTTCGTTTCTGCGGTGAAGTGTCGGTTCGGTTGAAGTTGGTTTGGTGTGATATGACACCGGCAGGGTACAATATTCCACAGCAAAAAGGGCAGACTGTATAGCGAGAATATCCGCGTAGAAAATCGATGTCCTATGAAAATTCTGTGAGCGTTCTCGCTTCGCTGTGTTCTCATCTCGTCGCGTTTTCCCCTCGCCGTGGGTTACTGTAAAATATTGTTAGATCAGGGTTCCGAATGGTCGGCGGAAGACTGGACTGGACTAGCTAGTCCGGTCGAAAGTCAAGTCTAGTCCAATGGTGGAAATTAGACCGACTGGACAGTTAGGATTATCGAAACTGACTCGACTAGGACCGGTCCGACCAGGCTCACCAAGCAAGAGGATATGGCATTTTTATCACAATATATTACATTCAAATAAAGCTTTTCTTAATTAAACTTATTTTTTCCATGGATTATACGGGGGAGATAGTGCCTCACCTAGATTAGGGGTGGCGAAAGTCGGTTCTTAAGTATCGAACTTTTTGTTGGAATATGCAGATATCAGACTGTATTCATGCTAGTATCGCGGAGTTCACGATCCTTGGCAGGTGAGCTAGTGAACCAGCGTTAAGAGGTCTGTGGGAGTCTGGATATGGACAGCTACAATAGGGGTACTTGGGTATATAGCACCACCTCGGAGCACCACGGCTAATTAACAAATTCTTCTGCCGCAATTCCTCTCCTCTCGATATCTCTCCTTGGATTTCAACACTTTTCTCGGTGCACTGAGTGAGTGATATTACATGACCATTACCACAATACCTGTATTCGATGCAACTTATCCATCGGGTAATCGCATTTCCACCACATGCTATCCTCTCCAGGATGCTTTATCAACTTGTATTGAGAGGCTGTTGATTTATAACGCGACAAGCGGCTGCAAGATCCTACTATAGCTATATTTCTATTCTTAGCGAGTGTTGACTTGGGTGCCATTCTGACTCTCATGTGATCTTTTATAAAGACTCGTCTGGGACCAGTGCAAACCGGACCGGACCACCCGGGTTAGTCGGTTCCAGTCATCAACATCAACCAGGACTGACCAGCCTGGTCCTGCCTCCAAGACTCGACCGGCCGGACTATTCCGAACCCTGGGTTGGATTTTCGGTTAGCGAATAGATGCTTAAGGCACTGGGATCTGTCGAGGGCGAATCCGGCGCTAGGGCGTATTTGGTGAGTCCAATTGTGTAGCAGATGGGCAAACTCTAGCCATCCCCAAGTGGGACTATGCTGTGGGCGGCTACGGGTTCTGGGTTTGTTTGTGTACCGATATTGTTGGGGAACAATCTTGCTTTACCTAGATGGCATATCTTAGCTGGTTTGCGGATAACCTGTAGAGCATAAATAGTGGTTCTGATAGGACTTTGCTTGGAGAGGGAAGTACGCTGGGCTTGTATTGAATCGTGGGGGGGGGTGACGTTTAATGCAGGGGTGGGTGTTGGCCGTCTTGGCTGACAGGGGGCTCTATTACCGTAAAAACTCGAATAATTGGACGGCCTAAAATGCGGTTAATTTAAAGTGTGTATTGCGAAGTGATCTTCTTGTCTCAGTTAATATGGGTTTCATCATTTCTTGGCAGCTATTGATGCAGTATTTTATCCCTTTTTGTCATCACCTATACCCTAATTAGCTGCCAAGAAATGTTGAAACCCATATTAACTGAGACAAGAAGATCACTTCGCAATACACACCTTAAATTAACCGCTCTGTACGACGTCCAATTATTCGAGTTCTTACGGTAGGGGACGAGCTTTTTCCTACTCTCTTCACGACGGCGACAGAAGCAGTGGTTATTTTTTTCCTGACAACGGGAGAAGAAAAAAACCTTTGCAGAGCGCGCGATAAGAAGGAGGCTTACGAGGACCACGGGTGCCTAGATAGTCGGACAACGGGACAAGGTTGGGCTTTCTTTTCGCTTGTATTTTTTCTTTCTTTGAGTCTTCTAGGGTAAGAGGTTTGCCAATCAACTCAAGAGGGTTGAATTGATTGTGACTTGTGTGGTTTATATTTCCAGGCGGGATTTCTTGATAAGTTAGTGACAATTGTTGGCTCGTACCTCTTGTGCTTCTGAAAGTAGACAAACTAGCCGGCAGCATCGGTAGACAGTACTTTCGGGGCGGGTTTTCGTTTTGGTGGATTTGTTTTGACGGCGCTGTGATCAGCCACGCCCCGGTACCCTGTGGTTGGGTGCCCAATTTTTAGTTATCGGAATGTGGCTATTGGCTAGAAAATAAGATCCCGAAGGTGCCTTTACACATAAAACTTTTGTGCGATGCATAAAGTTTGTTTCCACCTTAGCGCTGAGGTTTTTTACATCCTATCAGGGTTTATTATGACCGGTCAAGTGCCGGGGTGCAAAGCTCGATAGGAGGTCTAGCCGACCTTGGCAGGCTTCTCAAAACGAAGAGGGGGACAATCGCTCCGTTTAGATCCGATTTTACTTGTGGGGATGGTTGTTTCGGAATGTGGAAAGGAAGGGGAACAGTCATTCTCATGGGACAACGGAACAGGGCCGTCCCATCCAAGCAGGCTCTGAATCTCTGATTCCAAAGTTCGGGTCATAAAAATAACTTAGGCGGTGGTGTCTCAACCAGCAGTATTTCATAGACTGTACTACAGTTTTCGCGCGATTCTATACCGTCCTAAAGTCTTGTTACTAGAGGGTCAAAACGTGATATCGCCTGACGCTAGGCCACGGTAGTTTGTAGACCTAGCTTGGCATGTGCCACAGGTGGCGATTAGGAGTATTCGCGGATCGCTATGAGAGTGGTATGATACTGCTTAATTGGTCTGATAGGCTTTGACTCGGAGGTCTTACTATGAATAAGACGCTTCAACAAAAACCATCAATTTATTATCTCTCATTTAGAAATGTTGTGAATAGCCAGAAGAATGATACCAGCGCCACACCATCCGGGTGGCTTACTTAAGCTATTCCCAGGCACAGTAAAGAGTAAATAGCTATCTGGGCCTCAACACCGGTGACCCCCGCTGATTATCAGCTGGACCCCGCTTTTCTTCCACCCCAAGGAATATCAACCCACCATACTTTGTGCCTCCTCCTGTTGAACATTGGAAGCAATAAAGAGAGGAAGATGTATCAATATACTACTAATAATAACAATAACTGCTTTAACAACTCGAACTCTTTTAATAATGTGTGGAACAACTGTACTGTTGCAGATGATCGGCCCCAACTCTTAACCTGGCTATCACCCCTGGAGCCCAGCTTACGACATCGGGATATTCGGGAGCGCCGTGTCAACGATGTTGGTGAATGGTTGATTCAAAGTGAGGAATTCAGAAGATGGTGCAGATTTGATGGGGGAGGTGAAGGCGATAAGGCAGTTCTATTTTTCTCTGGAGATCCCGGGGTCGGGAAGACGTTTATCAGGTAACGATGATTATTCTGCTAGGAGAGAAGCAAGAGAGCCTATGCTAACAAGCCACGATGATAGTTCGCTAGTGGTAGATAGGCTGTGCAATCAGACCAAAGGACAAAACACCCTCGTCACATGTTTTTATTTCGACTTCGCGGCACGAAAGGAGCAGTCCGCGACCAATATGTTGGGTTCCTTGTTGAAACAGATGGTTAGCGGAATGGAGAGGATTCCGGAGGAAATATCGAGGGCATTCCGGGAGCAGAAACAGGCCATCGGTGGATGTGGACCTCAACTCGTTGATATCGTGAAGATGCTACAGGGTATCACATCCTCACAACCCTCATTTATATGCATTGATGCCCTCGATGAATGTGTCGGAGTGCAGCGAGTGAGGGTCCTTGATTCGTTGAAACAGATCCTTGAGAAGTCGCCGACCGCCCGCATATTCGTGACTGGCAGACCCCACATTCAAGCGGAGATGGAAAAGCGTCTTGCTGGACGAATGATAAGTGTATCTATATGTCCCACCAAAGGCGATATTATCGGATACCTTCGTGTCAAACTAAGCGAGGACGAAACCCCAGATGCCATGGATGCGAGGCTGGAGGAAGAAATTTTGGAGAAGATTCCTGAGAATATATCGGAAATGTGGGTAGGGGCAAAGAACCCCATATAGTGTGATGCGCTAATAGATATATTAGGTTTCTACTAGTTTTCCTAAATATCAAGGCAATCTTGAAAGAATCAACAATATATAGGAGACGGGAAAGGTTGAGGAAAATAACCGGTGGATTGGGATTGGGAGATGCCTACGGTGCCACGATAGAACGGATAAAGGCCCAGGGTGGAGATAAACCGAGACTCGGGATGGAAGCTTTAATGTGGATTAGTCATGCGGAACGGCCGTTGAGTGCGGATGAGCTCTGCCACGCTCTAGCAATCGAGCTAGGCTGCACCAATTTCAATGGCGACAACGTCCCTTCAATGTCGACATTAGTGGGCTGCTGTCAAGGGCTTATCACTGTGGATGAGGAGGCATCAACCGTGCGACTAATCCACTTTACTCTACAAGAATATCTTTCCACCTCCTCCGATATTTTCAGTACACCCCACTCGGCAATGGCTGAGATCTGCTTGACCTATCTAAATTCCGAGCAGGTCAAGGCCGTTCCGGCCAATCAATCGCTCGGCACCCTTAACATGCCCTTTCTAAAATACAGTTCTCTCTACTGGGGAGTCCACGCGAAAAGGGAACTTTCACTCAGTGGAAGATCACTTGCGCTGCAGCTGCTCCAGGAATGCGATGGCCACATATCCATCAAATATATTTTGGAACAATCAGGCTATTCGTATATGAAGAAGGGTGAGCTTTTGCTATTCAGCGGGCTAGACTGGGCATCGCTTTTCGGAGTTGTAGAGGTTGTGACTGCCTTGATAGAAATGGGATGTTATGATACCGACGCAAGGGGCTTTATGGGGTACACACCGCTTGCATGGGCTGCTTGGGGTGGACATGACGAAGTGGTGAAAATATTACTCGAGTGGGGGGAGGTCAACCCCAACAAGCAAGATCATTGCGAAAGAACACCCCTTGCTCATGCCGCTTGCTGTGGGCATGAGGGAGTAGTGCAGGTGCTGCTCGGGCAAGAAGAGGTCAACTCCGACAAGCCAGATTATTGGGGTCAAACACCGATCTCGTACGCCGCTATGTATGGACATGAGGGAGTGGTGAAAATGCTCATCGGAAGGGAAGACGTCAACCCCCACTGCCCAGATCAGGACGGTACTACACCGTTCGGGCATGCGGCTCAGGGAGGACATACGGAAGTGGTGAAAATACTTCTCGCGCATCAAGATGTCGACCCCGACAAGCCCGATACATGGGACGCAACACTACTCTGGCATGCGGCTGCGGGTGGGGATGAGGGAGCGGCAAATATACTACTCAAGCGTGAAGAGGTCAACCTCGACAAGCCAGACAATCATGGCAGGACGCTGCTCTCGCATGCCGCTTCGAACGGACATGAGGGAGTGGTGCAAATGCTACTCGGATGTCAAGGGGTCGATCCCGACAAGCCTGATAATGAGGACTGGACACCGCTCACGCTGGCCGCTTTGCATGGACGCGAGGGAGTGGTAAAAATGCTACTCGAGCGGAAAGAGGTCAACCCCGACTACCCAGATATTTTTAACAACACACCGCTCTCGCTTGCTACCAAGCGTGGACATGAGGGAATAGTGAAAATATTACTCGGACGGGAAGAGGTTACGCCCGACAAGCTGGATGGGTACTGCCAACACCGCTCATGCACGCAGTTAGAAATGGCCATAAGAAAGTGATAGCACTGTTACAGTCTCACGGGACGCTGACCCCCAACACAACTTGAGCCCTAGGAGACACCATTTCGTGGAAATCACCCCTATTTCTTCCCTTTCGGAACATGTTGTTCATGGAAGTTGTTTCTGGACACTATCTTTTTCCGGCGGGTGGGGTCCCATGAGTTGGGAATACGCATATATATTATCACCAACGGGTGAAACTCCCTGTCCAATGGTCGAGTGACGATATATCAGTTTCTGTCCACAGGGTATAGTAGAGTCTGGTTGGTGGGGTAAAAGAGTTCTATTATGATAGGAAGGTCTGGCTTACAGCTTGCCGTTCTCACTCAATCATGTTTTGTTTCCCTCTAGTTGTAAATCCTTTCCTGCCCCTTTTTTTATATTTTTTTCCTGCACGGTTTTGTTTCTTCCCTCTACTTTTCTCTCCACCCAACCTCCTCCCTGAGCAATAAGACAAACTATATAATATTATAGTGTTTTTTTTCGTTTTTTATATAATCCCCCCTCAGATAGAGGAACAGCAGTATACGATAGCACAAGGGTTCTTGAGGCGCTTCTGAACAATACAAGGACTGTACCTAAATATATCATAGGGGGCTGGTTGCCATAAATTATACCGCCTAACGAATTGTGCATTATTGCATTTGGCTGATACGGACCAGCTACCCCAGTCATAGGCGTGAGTATGGAGGGCGGGGGCTTGGTAGACTGGCTTTCTATTTCACGCACTAGTCTCACCCGTCTCGCGATCAATTTGATAGTACGAAAATACGGGAGGAGAAACAATCAGGGAAGTACACTGCAGTATGTATCTAGAGACTACTATTCCCTTCCGGCGCAGGCCCCATCACTACCGGCGAATGCTCACCATCCTAATAGTACGCATTCCGGGACCGGCGGGAAAGGACATCCCGGGCGACCTGCCGAAAGGCTACCTAAAAATGCAGAGCTCCGTCCGAATCGACATATGAAAGTGTCGATGCAACATGAATCCAGCGCCTCAACTCCCGTACTAGGGATACTTCCATCTAGACCACAAATATAGGAACCAAAGAGCCCACAGCCTCGCACGGTCCCATATACAGGCGAATTGGAGGGGGGGGAGTAGGAGGGACGGTGGTTTTCTGTTATGAGGTGTAATGCCGGTCGGGTTGGAATCGGTAAGGTGTGATAGGGTACCGGTGGAATATCGCACGGTAGAACGACCCGACTGTATAACGAGAATACCCACGCGGGTGGTCGCTTTCCTATAAAAATTCTATTAGCATTCTCGCTTCGCCGTGTTCCCGTCCCGTCTTATTTTCCCCTCGCCGTGGGTAACTGTAAACTGCGGTTAGATTTCTGGTTAGCGAGCAGATGGTTAAAGGACTGCGATCTGTCGAGGGCGAATCCGGCGCTAGGGAGTATTTGGCGAGCTCAATTGTCTGGCAGATGCGCGGGCTTAGTGATAGGCACGATCAGATCATGATCGAGTTTTGCTCGATCAGTAGTCTGCTCGATCATGGGTACTGCTCGATCATGCTCGATCATCATCGAGTATACTCGAGCATCTTGGCTCATGACCGATCACTCTATTAATCTTAGTGATTGGGTGATGCGATCAACTTATATAAAGGGAGTCTACCGGCAAACTAGATGCCAATTCTTTTAGCCTGGCTTTACCTTGTTAGCTCCTCAACAAATTATCGAACAACAAACTATCATGACTGCTGACTTTATAATAGGGTCACCACTCCCATCGTTTCGAGTTATGGCAACTAGTCAATACCACCAATGACTTTCAATAAATTTAATCAACAATAAGTAGGGAGTCGAAACCTCTCCGGGCTTGTACACACTCTGGATCAGCCACAAATTACCGTGATACATAAATGGACGATAGGGTATGGCTCTTCTATTCTTGTTATAATACGAGCAGGGTTCTCAATGGTCGGCCGAGGACCGGCTCGGACCAGCTAGACCTGGTCAAAGTCTAGTCTAGTCCAATAGTAGAAATTAGACTGACCAGGCAGTCATGGTTGCTGGAACTGACCGGACCGGGCTCAGTCAGACCGGGCGGACTAGGCAAAGAACGAGTGATAAGGGGTGCGTCGGCTGGTGGCTTATCCGCGAAAATTGCGGCTGAACAGATCGCTCAGCGCTAAAGAAGTTCTCTCGTTCACTAAGTGATTCACTAACTGCACAGAGAGGAGCATTTATAAAGCGGAAAAGTGCTCCTATCCTTCCATCGATCAGAACACCCAGCCTTTCTTCTCAATGTATTTTTTTCGCTTACATCAGCAGGTTCGCACCGGTGCGAACTTGCTTACAAATTATTTTTCGCCGCCTCGGACAGAGGCCAGAAGGACTGGTCGGGGACTAATCCAGACCAGTCGTGACCACATATTTTAGTCAAGTCCGGTCTCGGACATCCATTTAGACTGACCAAGTGGTCCTACCTCCGAGACTTGACCGGTCGGACCATTGAGAACCCTGAATACGAGTGAAAATACTCAGAATCCATATTGAATGAATATTTAATCCCTGATGGGCACAAAATCGATCATACTCGAGTATGGTCGACAATAATCGACCATCCTCGATGATGCTCGAGCAGTGACCATGATCGATCACTCGATCAGGGCTCCCCAGTTTGATCGATCATTCGATCATAGGGTCCCCTCGATCAGATCATGATCGAGCATGGCCCCCATGATCTGCTCGATCATGATCGTGCCCATCACTACGCGGGCTCCAGTCACCCCCAAACGGGGGTATGTTGTCAGCGGCTACAGGTTCTACGGAGGTACTCGAGTACAGCTCCTACGTTTTGTATGTCCCACAGGGGGTAAAGGAAGAAAACCTAGCTTGTGGAACCTACAAAACCTAGGCGCTGTACCTCGGTAGGCAGTAGGTACTGCGGGGGAGAAGTCTGGCTTTACCCAGTTTGCATATCTTAGCTGATTTGCGGGTAACCCGGAGAGCACGAATACTCGAGTACTCGCAGTGGTTCATAATATGACTTTGCTTCGAAGGGGATGTACGATACGCTGGGCTTGTGTTGAATAGTGGGTGGGGGTGTGTCACCTTTACTGCAGGGCTGGCTGTTGCTTAGTCATGGGCGATAGGCGAGAGGGCAGGTGTTCTTTTCTTTTGCTTCTTGCTTTGCGGCGGTGACGACAACAGCAGTAGTTATTTCTCTCAGACAACGAGAGAAGAAAAAACTTGGGGTGAGTGCGCAACAAGCAAGAGGCTTAAGAGGAGGATCAATAACCTGTGCCTAGATAGTCGGACAAGGGGAGAAGGTTGGGAATTCTGTTCGTTTGCATTTTTTTCTTTCTGTGGGTGCTTCATGGGTGAGAGGTTTGCCGATTAGATCAGGAGAGTTGAATTGATTGTAACTTGTGTAGCTTCTCTTTCCAGGCGAGATTTCTTGAGGGTGACAATTGTTGGCTCGTACTTGTACCTCTTGTGCTTCTGAAAGTAGACAAACTAGCTGGCTTCTCCGCGCTTCAGCATTGGTAGACAACGCTTTCGGTGGGGGTTTTCGATTTGGGGGATTTACTTTGACGGTGCTGGGATCAGCCACGCTCCGCGCCCTGTGGTTAGGTGCACAATTTTTGCGTATCGGAATGTGGCTATTGGCTAGGAAATAAGATCCCTGAGGCGCCTTTACACATAAAGCTCTTATGCGATGCATAAAGTTTGCTTCCACCTTGGCGCTGGGGTTTTTTAGATTCTTATCAGGGTTTATTATGACAGGTCAAGTGTGGTGCAACGCTCGAATAGGAGGTCTAGCCGACCTTGGCAGGCTTCGCAAAGCGAAAAGGGTGGGCTGCTATTCCCTTTGAAGGTTATTTTATTTTACCTTTGGGAATGGTTGTTTTCGAAATTTGGAACTGAAGGGGAACGGTCATTCTCATGATCCAAGCAGGCTCTGGCTCTCTGATCCTAAAGTTCGGGTGATAAAACTAACTTTGGCGGTGTCTCATCGACTGTGCTACAGTTTTTACACAATTCTCTACCGTCCTAAAGTCTTGTTAGGGTCAAAATGTGATATCTTGCGCTACGGTAGTTTGTAGGCCTAGCTTGACTTGTCCCACGCGTGGCGGTTAGGAGGATTCGCGGATCGCTACAAGAACATTATGATACTGCTTAATTAGTCCGATAGGCTTAGGCTCGGAAGCCTTACTATGAATAAGACTCTTCAACAAAAACCATGAATTTATTATATCTTATTTAGAAATGTTGTAGAATAGTCATAGGAATGATACCAGCCTCACACCCTTCGGATGGATTACTTAAGCTGTTCCCAGCCACGGTATCCAAGTAAGTAGCTATCTGCGACGGGGCCATGAACACCAGTGAGCCCCACTTCTTATCAGCCAGGCCCCACTTTTCTCCCATCCCCAGGAATATCAACCAACCATACTTTGTACTTCCTCCTCTTGAACATTAGAAGCAATAAAGAGCGGAAGATGTCTCAATATACTCCTAATAATAATAACAACTGCTTTAACAATTCGAACTCTTTTAATAATGTGTGGAACAACTGTGCTGTTGCCGACGATCGACCCCAACTCCTAACCTGGCTATCACCCCTTGAGCCCAGCCTACGACATCAAGATATTCGGGAGCGCCGTGTCAACGATGTTGGGGAATGGTTGATACAAAGTGAGGAATTTAGAAGATGGTGCAGATTGGATGGGGGAGATGAAGGCGATAAGGCAGTTCTATTTTGCTATGGAGATCCGGGAGTCGGGAAGACCTTTATCAGGTAACGATGATTATTCTGCTAGCAGAGGAGCAAGAGAGCCTATGCTAACAAGTCACAATGATAGTTCGCTAGTAGTGGATAGGCTGTGCTATCAGACCAGAGGACAAAACACCCTCGTGACATGTTTTTATTTCGACTTCGCGGCACGAAAGGAGCAGTCTGCGACAAATATGTTGGGTTCCTTGTTGAAACAAATCGTGAGCGGAATGGAGCGGATTCCGGAGGATGTATCGAGGGCATTCCGAGAGCAGAAACAGGCGATCGGTGGATGTGGACCCCAACTCGTTGATATTGTCAAGATGCTACAGGCTATCACATCCTCACAATCCACATTTATATGCATTGACGCCTTCGATGAATGTGTCGGAGTACAGCGAGTCAGGGTCCTTGATTCGTTGAAACAGATCCTGGAGAAGTCCCGGACCACCCGCATATTCGTGACTGGCAGGCCCCATATTCGAGCGGAGATGGACAAGTGTCTTGCTGGGCGAATGATAAGCATATCTATATGCCCCACGAAAGGCGATATTTTCGGATACATTCGTGTCAAACTAGGCGAGGACGAAACGCCAGATGCCATGGATGAGATTCTAGAGGCAGAAATTCTGGAGAAGATTCCCGAGAATACGTCCGAAATGTACGTAGGCGCAGAGAGCTCGACCAGACGAAATCCACTAACTTTAATTGATATATTTAGGTTTCTACTGGTTTTCCTGCATATCGAGGCAATATTGAAAGAATCAACAATATATCGGAGACGAGAGAGGTTGAGGAAAATAACCTGCGGACCGGGATTGGGAGATGCCTACAGTGTGACGATAGAACGGATAAAGGCCCAGGGTGGAGATAAACCGAGACTCGGGATGGAAGCTTTAATGTGGATTAGTCATACTGAACGGCCGTTGAGTGCGGATGAGCTCTGCCACGCTCTAGCAATCGAGCTTGGCTCCACGGAATTCAATGGCGACAACGTCCCTTCAATGTCGACATTAGTGGGCTGCTGCCAAGGGCTTATCACTGTGGATGAGGAGGCATCAACTGTTCGACTAATCCACTTTACTCTACAAGAATATCTTTCCACCTCCCGGGAGATTTTTAGTACACCCCATTCGACAATGGCTGAGATCTGCTTGACCTATCTGAATTCCGAGCAGGTCAAGGCCGTTCCGGCCAACCAATCGCTCGGCACCCTTAACATGCCCTTTCTAAAATACTGTTCTCTCTACTGGGGAGTCCACGCGAAAAGGGAACTTTCATACTACGGAAGATCACTTGCGCTGCAGCTGCTCCAGGAATGCGATGGCCACATATCCATCAAATCCTTTTTGGAACAATCAGGCTATTCGGATATGATGGAGGAGGGTGTGGGTTTGCTATTCAGCGGGCTAGACTGGGCATCGTCTTTCGGAGTTGTGGAGGTTGTGGTTGCTTTGATAGAAATGGGATGTTGTGATGCCGACGCAAGGAGTTTTATAGGGTGCACACCACTTGCATGGGCTTCTGAGAATGGACATGAGGAAGTGGTGAAAATATTACTCGAGCGGGGGGAGGTCAACCCCAACAAGCCAAGTGATTACATCGGAACACCCCTTGCTCATGCCGCTTCATTTGGGCATGAGGGAGTAGTGAGGGTGCTGCTCGGGCAAGAACAGGTCAACTCCGACGAGCCAAATGGTCGGGGCCGAACACCGATCTCGTGCGCCGCTATGTATGGCTATGAGGGAGTGGTGAAAATACTCATTGGAAGGGAAGACGTCAACCCCCACAGGCCGGATAAGACCGGTACTACACCGCTCGCGCATGCGGCTCAGGGAGGACATACGGAAGTGGTAAAAATAATTCTCGCGCATCAAGATGTCGACTCTGGCAAGCCTGATACCTGGGATGCAACACTACTCTGGCATGCGGTTGCGGGTGGGGATGAGGGAGCGGCAAATATACTACTCAAGCGTGAAGACGTCAACCTCGACAAGGCAGACAATTGTGGCAGGACACTGCTCTCGCATACCGCGGAGGGTGGGCATGAGGGAGTAGTGAAAATGCTACTCGGGTGTCAAAGGGTCGATCCCGACAACCCTGATAATGAGGAGTGCACACCACTCTCACATGCCGCTTTCAATGGAAACGAGGGAGTGGTGAAAATGCTCCTTGAGTGTGACGAGGTCAATCCTAACAACCTAGATAAGTACGACAAAACACCCCTCTTTTGGGCCGCTTATAATGGGCATGAGGGAGTGGTAAAAATGCTACTCGAGCGGAAAGAGGTCAGCCCCGACCAGCCAGATACTTCGGGCCAAATGCCACTCTCGTTTGCTGCCGAGCAAGGACATGAGGGAGTAGTGAAAATATTACTCGGACGGAAAGAGGTTACGCCCGACAAGCCAGATTTCTGGGGCCAAACACCGCTCATGCACGCAGTTAGAAATGGCCATAAGAAAGTGATAGCACTGTTACAGCCTGGCGTGGCGCTGGCCCCCAACACAGCTTGAGCACTGCGAGGCGCCGCCTCGTAGAAATAACCCTACTCCTTCCCTTTCGGAACATGTTGTTCATGGAAGTTGTTTTTAAGCATTATCCTTTTCAGGCGGGTGGGGCCCCATGAGTTGGGAATGCGCATATATATTATCGCCGACATGTGAAACTCCCTATCCAATAGTGCAGTGACGATATATGAGTTTCTGCCGATAGGATATAGTCGAGTGACTCGGGTCTGGTTGGTGGTGTAAAACAGTTCAGTTATGGCAGGAACGTTCGGTTCACAGCTTGTGGTTTTCGCTCAATTATATTTTGTTTCCCTCTAGCCGCACATTCTTTCCTGTGCCTTTTTTATCCGATTTTATTGTACTGTTTTTTCTTCTTTCTTCCTTTCCTCTTCACCGAACCTCTTCCCTGAGTGATAGATAAACTATATATAGGGCCCGTTTACCTAACCGTCTAGTTCTGACATTTTGGTGGGGAAACTAGACGGTGGCGTCTCAACCAGGATCATATTCAGATAGACCTGGAAAAACTGTTTACCCTGTTTCCAACCGTCTAGTATTTTTGCTGCTAGACGGTCAAAACCCGACGCTGCTCAACAGGTCGTTTTGCAACCACCGTCTATCAACACCACCCATACATCATGCATGCAATGGCCAATTTTTCAAAGCCAAACAAATACATGAGATAATGACAAATACGGGAGAATGAAAATCTAGTGAGCACAGAGAAACAAGGAAACCAAAACCATGTCAGCTATCTCTTCCATTGATCAACCTTCGTCCTGGTGTCCACTGGCGGAGGCGGTGGGGAGTTGTCGCTGCCCTTGTCGCTTGAGATCGTTGGCACCGATAGATCCCACCATGAGGCAGGTGGTCAAGGACCTGGGCTAATTGCCTGCCGTTCGGTTGCCAACGACACCCCAATTCTAGGCAGGCAGTTCCACCATCTGGCCTCGCCCTTCCATGCATTGTCTGAAGGGGTTCAGAGAGCAATATTTGTTTTGGTTACGTACTGCATATTTCGTTGACAGCCCAATTGGTTGGTGGAGTATAGGCCCAGGACCTATCAGGTATGTGCCAATGCAGATTGGCCGATATGCAGTGTTGCGGGTAGGTGGTTAGAATAGAGAAGGGTATTGGGCATATGTCGCCGTTGTGGTTCTGGTGGTTCTTCCCCAGGTAGTGGTTCCGTTGTTTTCACCATGTATGCTGATAGGCATAGGATATTGCTTCCGCTCTCTTTCACGCCGTATGCCATTAAGGATATGGAAGTTTATGCATCGTTCCGGCCTAGATATAACCATAGCACAGGATCGCAAGAGTTTTCTAGGGCAAGGGGATTAGTTTGTCAGAAGGATTTGTTTACTTGGGGTTCAGTTAGTTTTGGAGTATTGGCCTAGGTGGAGCTATATATCGGGTTGCCTGTCCTTAGCTAGCAGATTGAATGAGAGTTAGGAAGCCCGTTGATCTCTCGTTTCTGGATTTTTCCCATTCAGTGTTTGGCATGATGTGATGTCAGTTTAGTTCTTTTGTTTCGGTCAGTCCATATTGATTAAAGAATAGACCAAGTTCGTACTATTGAGCTATTTGTGTAGCCAGCTGGCTGAGGAGATGAGAAAAATTTGGATTTTTGTGGCAGAGGTAGTCAGCTGACTTGGGGGGGGAGGTAGTCCTCTGACATAGGGGAGAGATAGTCTGCAGCTTGTGATAGCGATAGCCTGCTGGCGTGGGGGGGAGGTAGTCCGCTGACTTGAAGGGGAGGTAGTCTGCTGACTTGAAGGGGTGATAGTCTACTGACTTGAAGGGGAGATAGTCTGCTGACTTGAAGGGGAGGTAGTCTCCTGAGTTAAAGGGGAGGTAGTCTGCTGACTTGAAGATGAGGTAGTCCACTGACTTGGGGAGGAGGTAGTCCACTGCTGCGGAGGAAAGGTAGTCCACTGAGTTGTGGGGGGACTGCTGGATTAAGGTAACGTTCCGGGGCCGTATAGGCACAATAGTAAGGATGCAAAGGCCAAGAAACAGAACCCAATAGGTTGAGAGAGCAACTTGTCGTCTGCCCTGTGGCCTGCGCGGGACTGTGATGCTAGGGTGGGAATATGGTCACTTAAGCACAAGCCCGTTTCCAAGTATAGGCAGGCATATGAGAGCCTGGTTGTTTAAGCCAAACACAGAAGAAACAGGAGGAGATCCAGTATATTGTGGGAAGGAGGTTATTTGTAGAAAGTGCAGAGCAGTCATGGTGGTTGGCAAATGTGAAAAAGGACACCGGTATGTGGTGGACGATTGGGAATGCATAGTGAGGAGGGGCAAAAACAGGTGGGAATAACTTTCGATAGCCTGGGCCGAGTCATAAGGCCAGAGATAGCAGACAAGGTATAGGTGATATATGCTGGTGCCTTCCTCTGCCAATGCTGCTTCCTCACTGCTTCCGTCCCTGCTAGACAATCTTGTATCACTAGTGGATGACCTCTCAGCGGCAGAATCTAGATGCCTAAGGTGCATCGGGTCTTCGATTGCCTGGCTGTGTCTATAATATAGCTGAATTCGATATTTAGCAACTAGTGTTCTTAGCCCTCTGGGGCCCCATAGGGCCCGGCGGGGGACTGCCAAGAGCCCCGGGCGAGACGGGATGGCAAACTGTAGTCAGTCCTCCCTCGTCCTTGAATTCCCAGGACGGCCGTCATTAGCAAGGACAACGAGCCCCACGACCTGAGACAACTTCTGCCAGCGAACGGCAGGAAACTACCCAGGATGGCCAGGGAGGGCGTGGGATGGCGCGCCATGGCAGGGAACATCAGGGGATCGTGGAAAACAGCCGAAAACATGGGAAAATATCGGAAGACGGTGGGAGATGGCAGGTGGCGACAGGGGATGACGGGGGAACGTGGGGGATGGTTGGGGACGACACAATGTTGTCCGTCCTAGTCCTTGGCTCTTACTTGCCGGGCAAGTTCAGGAAAAGACGGGACGGGACAACGAAATTTCCTCCGTCCTGGGCCTTGACCAGGACGCACAGATCAGAAGGAATCAGTGCTCTTATATATGGTTGCAGCTATAGTAGACATTGAACTGTGCAATACAAGAAATCTTGTTTAATAGAAATGGGTGTGTGTGGTATTTGCTTCGTTGTTGTGATAGTTAGACCAAGGTGATAGGAATGAGGAAGGCGTTGGAGCAAAAATCGATTGGGTTTCTGTGGTTAGAAGTATGGCCCAGTAGCATATTCCGTCCTACAGACCGCGGGGCGGTGCCTGCTGTGGTGTCGAAGGAGCCCACTGTGCGGGCTACCACTAAACTCCTTGGCGAATACACTTGTCATGTACATCGAATATTCAATCCATCTCAGTTGTCCTATCAGGGACTGATCCGGATCGTTCGCGGAACTAGTGTTCGTTATGGGCCGGGGCGGGGTGGGTTTTCACTATGTCACCCCGCCGTTACTCCGGCCTCGGGTGAACTCTTTGCCGTTCCTCCCTGCCCCGTATGAATCTGGGCCCTGCCCGGGATATGGGGCGGGGCGGGTCTTTCACTTTCCGCGCTGATTGTCTAGACGGCCCCTGTCTTCTCATCACCCACTCTTGCCCCTGTGTGGTGTTGGAAATCACCGGTGATCATTCCACACCCAAGTATTTTTACCTGTTCGTACCTTTCCTATATTTCTTAGTTGTTAGTTACTAGTTCCTTTGTCAGTCATTATCAATCTCGGAGGAGGAGCG
>Ga0307517_10003156_pt1 | contig 25912 bp, 30 predicted proteins | sample 23_EM_MG_FD_194515 | JGI IMG/M metagenome (GOLD analysis project Ga0307517, IMG submission 194515) | Populus trichocarpa ectomycorrhiza microbial communities from riparian zone in the Pacific Northwest, United States - 23_EM | ecosystem: Host-associated > Plants > Roots > Unclassified | place... | reverse complement strand
TATACCGCCTGTTGGAGGAAAGAAGGTTGCGTCGCAGCGGAGACCTGATAAAGGAGGAATAAGTTGTGGATACCACCATCAGTGAGAATCCGAGGATCGGGCAAGACTTACATCCAGTAAAATATCATTGGCGAGGCGTATCTTTACGGCACCGCTGCGGTATAGTTCGAGTTGACCGATAATACCGTCAACGGACGGAGCTGTAACTTTCTCTGGCGCGGAATCTTCTGGCTTCGCCGAAGGGGTAGTGGTACCGCTCCCTGGACCATCTGGGGTGGCAAATGTGACCTTCTTTGGCACATCCACGGCTTTCCCCTTTCCTTTATCCACAGCAGGAATCGGTGGCTCGGTAACCATAGATGACGGCGAGACGAACGTGGGGAAGCTTGGTGGGAATTGGAAGAAGTAGATTTTGTCCCGACGCGTGTCTTGATCCTAACAGCCCGAAACTCTGTAAGCGACCCGAGGAAAAACGGCAACCACGTACGTCGTCTGGGTCAGGAGTCGTGAAGAAGTCTCCCGCGATTTGTTCTTCTTCCACCTCGTCCTCGCTTTCACTGAGGTTCACAGCGTTCGCCAGGTTGACATCATCGGCCCCCGGTTCGTCAACGTCCATTTCTTCGAAAGAGGGGTCAGTTTACGCCGAAGGATAAGACCTTTACAAACCTTCTCCCTGGTCCAGCCCCGCTCGTTCCGCCAGAGGCTTCTTCTCATCCTTCCTCCTCTTCGGCCTCACTTTCCTCTTGTGCTCAGACTCGCGCTTGAGTGTCTCCGGAGCTATCCAGTCCATCTTCCAGATATCGTTCATGTCCACGATCTCCACCCCTTCATCTGGCTCAGAATAGACTTCCTCGTCGCTCTCGGCTTTCATGCCTCCTTCGGACCCCGGTTCCTGTTTTACCCCGAGGGTGGGAGCAGCCGTCTGGGTAAGACGTGAGCCAAGGGTACCGCCTTTCGATGGCCCAGACGGCATGGTTGGGGTGAAGTTTGGACGAGCAGCACGACGACCGGAGCCAGTAAGAGAAGGGCCCATTGCGAACGGACCACTAGCCCTCATCTCAAGAGTAGAACGGGGAACAGTTCCACGGCCCCTTCCGCGCCCTGCACCTCCCCTTGTGGGAGTAGTTTGGCTGGACGACGGGCCAGCGACGGGCTCCTACAGGTACCCGTGGTCAACTTGGTCCGCTGGGTACGACAGACTCGAGAATGCGCACAGGAATGGTTTCTCTAAGGATGAAATCAGATGGTTTGAGCTATGTTCCAGTGTCCTGGACGCATACGCACGGTTTCACTCGTCTCGGTGGCAGAGTGGGGACAAATTTTAGCTTTTGACCGGACCCCTTTGATTGGTCCGGCCTCTTCGCCAGACTTGGGATGGCCTTTCCTGTACCCCCGGGCTGCGACATGCCTACCACCTGCTAGATCGACTTGGAGATGTGAACGGAAGATTAGTAGTGATCGACTTGGGGGAGCAAACACGTGAGCGGAAAAGAGGCCGAGAGTGCCTTGAAAACGCTTTCTTATCGCCCGCGCCGATCGTCGACTCACGGAAAGATGGCAGAGCAACCGCCGCACTTGAGGGCCACCTACAATGACATCCACAGACTCATCGGGGAGTCTGCAAAGCGTATCGTGAATTTCAAGCCCAACCTATTCATTGCCATAGGTCGTTCCGCCGAGTTTCCCCCGTCTTTGAGGCTATGCTAATCGCAGATCTTACAGGTGGAGGGTCAGTTGTTCATCCCCTCGACGAGTTTGATTCACGCTCCGAAACGTTTATACCAGTGGATTCTTCCCCGCTCGTGTTCTCGTATGTCCTGACTTTTTTGATCCGTCTTCACTGGCCTCATGGAGTGGCGGCCTTAGCGTACATTCTTGAAAGACGCCGCAACAAACAAGAATATCCCCATCCACGCCATCGGCCTTTCCCTGTACGAGCCGATCCCGGGTGTTACCTCCGAAAAGCTAGGTACCGAAGTCGTCCGAACCCAATGGCCGTGAGTACACCGGAGCCATGAATCCCACGAACAGCACTTGACGCCTACGCGCAGCGGATCTGCCAAGATCTTCCTCGGCAAGAGGATTTTAATCATTGTACGCGGGATCTCACACCCATTGCGTGATTCTGGAGGTTGATTAGTGTCTTCCAGGACGAAGTCGATGATTCCAGGACGACGCTTCAGTGAGTACTACGGGAAATTCACGGGAGAAACGTCGCTGATCTGAGCAGATATGCCCTGGCTGAGCTCCAAAAGGACGTGGATGCAGAATTACTGAAGCTTCCTGAGTCCGAGCGCGAGAAGAACCGCCCGGAATTCGCGATATTTGTCGTGCACAATAAGTTGAAGGAGAAAGTGGGGAAACTCCCTGCTAGCATCCTGTGAGCTGCCGAGAAAAAATACTCTCACAGGGTGAAAACTCAGCCGAGTTATCAGATACTATGCCGGCGCAGAAGTCCCTGATCTCTGGTGAGTCAATCCCCACTCCCTATATCTGATAACCCAAGGTGGCTGATGAGAACGCCCTGGATAGGCTTGACTACCCGTGGGAGGCTGAGTCAGCATTCGTTTACTTTCGGCCCTTTACGCGCCCTTACTCGGATCTACACAGGGATATTGATGAACACGAGCGACTTGCTGCCCTGCAGAAGTGAAATTAGAATCTTTGGAGGAGACATAAACAGTGTACTACCTTGTTGCCAGCGCACGCACCATCTGCTGTCGTTCATCTAGGTGCACGTTAACATAGAATTTCGCCGACCGTGTTTGACTTTGGTCGGCGAGTCGTTCCGAACCCGTGTCCGTCGGGGGTATTTGCAAAAACGCTGGTCATCAAAATCGATCGCGGCAACTGCTTGTCCTCCGTCTCCCTCCTCTTCCGTCTCTCCTCCAACGGTCCTCGTCTCCCCGGTTGGACGTGGCAGCACAGAGTTTCCGACATTTCTCGCATCTCTCCGTTGCCGAGGTCAGGTTCACCAGCTGCCTCACATCCACACCGTGACCCCCCCGTTTCCGGCTGTAACTACACCCCATGTCCGGCGAAGAAGACTACGACTATGAAGGTCTCTCACCAAATGCTGGTCTCGGCGTATGTGTCTTGAGCCGAAAGATCCCAACAGGTTGCTTACATCCGCGCTTTTTTAGGTCCACATGTTAGCAGGAGCATTGGTAAGTGCCACCAGCCGGGCTTGGGAGCGGGGGCGGAGCCAGACGACAAACTCACCGTCACCTTCAAGGCCGGAATCACAGAACACTCTGTGATGTTCCCCGCGGATATGATCAAAGTAACGATTTTACGTGTCGCACCACCCTGGAAGCCTACTCATCGCGCGTATTCCCCCCACAGACACGGATGCAGGTCTTCACCGCATCGCCGGCAGCAATGTACACGGGCATAGGCAACGCGTTCAGTCGGATATCTGCGACGGAGGGCTTGAGGACGTTGTGGAGGGGTGTCTCATCGGTCATCTTAGGAGCAGGTCCCGCTCACGCGGTGCATTTCGGTACCTACGAGTTTGTAAAAGAGTTAACGGGAGGGAACAAGAATGGCAGCAATTGGATCTCAACAGGTGCGCTCAAATTTTTGTCTCTCTGGAATAGTCAGGAATGACCAACCTCGCCCAGCTACTGCCGGTGCCTCTGCCACGATCGCAAGCGACGCTCTCATGAACCCATTCGACGGTCTGTTTATACGACGACCAATCATTTCACAGCTGACTCGATGGACACAGTGATCAAACAACGGATGCAAATACACCAGTCTCAATTTCGATCTGTCTTCGACTGCGCTCGGACGGTTTACCGGAACGAAGGGCTGTTCGCGTTCTACGTCTCATACCCGACAACTCTCACGATGACGATCCCATTCGCTGCATGCCAGTTCGCGGTGTACGAATGGACAAAAAGGCTGCTTAACCCCGAGGGAGAATACTCCCCGGTCACCCACGTGGTGGCTGGGGGAATGGCAGGTGCCGTTGGTGCTGCGGTCACGACGCCTTTAGATGTCGCAAAGACACTATTACAGACTAGAGGCACTTCGCATGACTCGGAGATCAGGTCGTGTAGGGGGATGTTCCACGCCTTCCGGATCATTTGGATGAGGGATGGCGTCAGAGGGTTCGCGAGGGGGTTGACGCCCAGGGTGCTCACCCATATGCCTAGCAATGCACTTTCCTGGCTATCCTATGAGTTTTTCAGTGCGTCTACCCCATTCGTCGCCCAACACATACTTATCAACTTCCTTTCTTACAGAGGCAGCAATCCGAGACAGGTGACATGCAGAATAGAACGGACTCATGTGAATAATCCCTACCATCTCACACCCTTAATATCCTGTCTGCTGTCGTCGCATCAAGGTGATATCACTGCTATACTCCAATTTCTCTTGTTGTGATGGGGAGCAACATCTCCGCAACCGTCAAAGCCATGCACTAGCCACAAATCAAGCAGTCCCTGCAGCTCTCCACCAACGCAAATGACCATCCTCACCCCCAGTTACAAATGCGCCCGAAGCATTCGTCCCGGAAGGGTGTGGTCGCCAAGATACGCTCCACACTTCACCAGTGTCTTGGATGGTCGAGACAGCGGTGCGAGCAGACAAATCCCAAACCTTGATAGTTTTATCCGCAGATCTGTCGGCTTATCAGATCGATAGTCTGATATTGAAAACGTGCCAAACTTACCCCGAGAGAGCCAGCCTCCCGTCTGGCGAGATCTGTGTGCTGAGAACCCACGAGGAGTGACCCGTCAGCGAGGCAACTGCCCCAGAACCAGGCCTTCCGGATGGGGACACCCGGACGTCATGCAGTATCAGGCGCTTGTCTTCTGACCCTGACAAAAGAAGCTACATGCGGCAAAATCAATGAATGGGATGGGGGAAATGATGAGCTCATACATACCGATGAGTCTGGGGACCAAGAAAGCGTCCGGACTGACATGGCATGAGACGTATACGTTGCAGACAACTCTGATGTTTGGGCATCGAAGATATATATCTGGCCTGTTTCCAACGCCAATGCTATCCTGTTGCCGTCGGGACTCTGTATCAAAATGAGAACCCTCGATCAAGTCTCTCGGAAACGATCTGCACTGACACCCCAGACGTACATAGGTACAACAGAGCCCGAACCGGGCGCGGCCAGTCGAAAGGGTGGCTCGATGTTGGCCAAATGTTCCGGGTTCGGTAGAATGAATGAGGACATTTCCGGAGCCGCCTGAAGAAACGTATGACGTGGCTTTGGGGTGCAAAGATACGGACCAAGCTACGTTTCCGATCAGTCAGCAGGAGCGCAAAGGACGAATCTGCGACCACGTACAAGGTTCAAGCTGACCGGATGCTGGCCGAGCATAACTCTCAAACTTCCCAACGATCTCCCCGCTTTGGAGGTCCCACATCTGGGTCAGACCCTCGACGCTATTGAACAACGCGTATCTCCCGTCCTGGGAGGTCGAAAGAGAGGTAAAGCCAAGCGGGTGGTGCGGCCCTGCCCGTGTGATCTGTCCGGAACTAGAGTCCCATTGTTTGATGGTGCCATCTGCGGATACTGACAAGGCTCTATCGTCCGGAGTCCAAGATACGCCCCAGATCGCGTCCTTGTGGGCTGTTTTGGTCAGCGGGCATCACTCGATCCGAGACGCGTCCATCTGCTCACGTTCTTGACATACAACCGCGTTCAAGTATGCGAGACTCTGTGATCCTCGTGAGCCTCGTAATAAGTTCCAGCAGGGTGAATGCTGACCATTTTTTCAAGTCGAATGCGACCGCGATGCCAGGAACATCCAACTGACCGATCACCCGGCCAGGTGCGTTCCGATTCGCGGAGGCGGAGTTTGAAAATCAAGGTATATTTCGGCGTGGGCCGTGAACTTTATTTTCTCCTCACATCAACGATAGCGGAAGACCTGTAACCCACCTGTAAAACTACATCCAAGTGCGTATCCCAAATTTTCGTGCTCTTCTCACTGGTTTTGACCATCTTCACCTCTTCCTAGAATGTCTGAAGCTGGAGATGACATCCCAATTGAAGAAACCCCAGAAGAGCAAGTCGAAGTCACCGCGACCGATGCCCCGAAGGGAAAATTATCCGTCGAGGAAGCCCTGCAGGTGCGTTGAAAATACCATGCATTCTCCAGCCCAAAGCCCACAATCTCGTCACGTTCCAGCAAGTCTTGAAGACTGCTCTCGTTCACGATGGTCTCGCCCGTGGTCTCCGTGAAGCCACCAAGGCTCTCGATAAACGTCAGGCTCACTTATGTGTCCTCGTCGAGACCTGCACCGAGGCCGAGTATATCAAGCTGATTGAGGCCCTCTGTGCCGAACACAAGATCAACTTGATCAAGGTCGGTGACTCGAAGGTTCTCGGCCAATGGGCCGGTCTTTGCAAGATCGACAAGGAGGGCAACCCCCGTAAAGTCGTCGGTTGCTCCTGCGTTGTTGTCAAGGACTATGGTTCCGAAAGTGAGGGTCTTCACGTCCTCGTCGATTACTTCAAAAACCGTTAAGGTGAGAGGATGTCTTGTTACTTCTTTATTTGATGACAACAAGACTCCCTCTACCGAGAGTTCCTGTGAGGATAGCAGTCTATCCGGAATCATTATATTTTTGACTGAATCTCTTCGCGAAAGCTTTGTCGACGAAACACTGACTCTCCTTCATAGATCCCAATTTGCATCTGTAATTATAATTACCCACTGCATAATACAATGTATTCGGATCCACCTCGTTAGACACGAAGAATACGCTATCCGTATTCACCCAACGAGAAAAAATCTCCCGCATTGCCGTGTTGATATTGTGGCTCCTAATTCAGAAACTCACCACGAACTTCCATCATGTCCTGGTCGCCCCTTCGACGGCCGCTTGATTCAGTCAGCTCACCTAAACTAAAGACCAGGAGGAAGGGGTTTGGGATCAGGTGTAGACCGTTCCTGCTTATGTTCTTGTGTGTGTTCTGGATCTACTATGGGATCGACCAGCGGGCAAGGAATTCCGAACCTAGGGAGGCGGTGTCCGATCCCACAGAAGTAACCTTCACGGTGCCTACGGGAAGCGAGGCCTCCATCCGGGATTCACATCCGACAATTTTTGACGACGTTTTCAACTCCCCTCCTTCGCGAACCATTGCTGCAGTACTGCCGGTTACATCTTCCTCACTCCCTCATCTATCTGAATCTCTCTCTGGACTGTCCACAATACCCTACCTGACCGAAATACACCTGCTCTGCCCGGAAAACACCACTACTGCTGTCAGAAACGTCCTCCGCCAAATGCTATCTCGCGCTCAACGTTTCGATCACGTCGAGTTCTTCGTTACCCTCCGGCGACATGGATGGTCCGAGGCCGAATCTACCCTCCGAGTGGCTTCAAACATACTTTCAAACAGCATCCTCATTCTTCCCCAAGATCCTCTTGCAAGTCTTGACTCTATCTCTCGGAATATCTTGCTCCCTGGGTCCCCATCACTTCCCGTTCCCCTTGGTCTGTACGGATCTCGGGTGTCGTGTGGAACAACGTATCGCGGATTCTGGACTGCTCGCTTTGTCTTACCTCCACTACTTTTACCCTCGCGTCTTGGAACAACGAACCAATCGTACTTTCATCTGACATCATGGGAAGAACTTGGGGCCCACTTCACACAAAACGAAGGGGTGGGTGGGGTAGTATCACTCGGAACACCGGAAAACACGAGTAGCTGTCGCCATCCGAACGCTTCAGAAACGGTTCCCTTGGGTCTCAAACACTCTTATTCTCCTTCCGACCCCTCCGAACCCGGCGACCTGCTCGTCATCGTGGTGGCAGAAAGAGGGGATATCCTGGCGTTGTCGAAGCTCGCATGCAAATTTAAATTCAGAGGAAAGAAAGTCAAGGTTATTGCATACGGTGTCTCCCTTGACCCTCTCCGGCCCTCCGATCCCGCAAGTGAGGATTGTGATATTGCTTATACCCAGGTTCACGATCTACAGGATCCTACGCTCTATCAACTTCTTGGTCGCTCCACGAGCGTGTTTCTAATGCTAACAGAGTACCGACTCCCTTCAGAGTCACCCCTCGAAGCGAACACAAGGGCAACGGTGATTCGGATCCCTCGTAGAGATCTACCTTATTGCGATTGGATGGCCTCCCTCGAGATCCGGGAGTTACGGAGTGAGCAATCATGAAACTTTCGTTTCGGATATTCCTGATGGGCATAGATTGGCACCTCCCTAGAGTCGAGGTTTCTGTTATCACGAATGACAGACCAAACTCCCTGCGACGGCTATTACAATCGTTGTTGCATTCTCGATACTTCGGAGACAACCTTAACATCCGGATCAACATCGAACAGGGTGCGGACTACGAGACACTTGAGCTCGTCGACGGCTGGAACTGGGAACATGGTAGCGTATCCATCACTCGAAGAGTCATTCACGCTGGCCTCCTTCCTGCTGTTGTGGAATCGTGGTATCCACACTCAAACCATTCATATGGGTTAATCCTTGAAGACGACGTCGAGGTGTCCCCCCTTTTCTACGGTTGGTTGAAGATGACCCTACTTCGGTATAGGTATTGTATTTGTCGTCTAAAGACCCCTGCCTATCACTCACCTCACCTCATTTACCGGAATAGGTACGGTGAATACCAGAACCGGTCCGCGCAAATGTTCGGAATCAGCTTGTACCAGCCAAAAGTCATCGAAACGCGACAAGAAGGGAGGGTATTCTTCAACCCACGGACCGTGTTCGCGGCCAACGACATAACCGAGTACACGACCCCGTACCTCTCCCAAGTCCCCTGTAGCTGGGGAGCGATCTACTTCCCCGAACATTGGCGCGAATTCCATTCCTACCTCAGCCTTCGCCTCTCTGAGGTCCTTTTCGTTATCGACACGATCGTGGTTCCAAATGCGAGGTCGAATCGATGGCCGAAATCGTGGAAGAAATACTTCATCGAGCTGGCTTATCTCCGCGGATACGTCATGTTGTACCCAAACTACGACAAGTTCGTGTCTCTCTCTACGAATCACCTCGAGATCGGGTCCCATGTGAAGGAAACCCCACGGGGATCTTACATGCAAAAGAGGGAGATGTTCCGTGTTCCATTGATGGGTTTGGAAGGTACCACGCAGCTCATGGATCTCCCGCACGAAACGCTACCGGTGTTCGATGATCTTCCTGTCCTCGACCTCTTCGGCTGGTTGAGCTCTCTGGAGACTCTCGTCCGGTTGGGGCAAGCACGGAGATCGGAGATGGTCCCTATCTGCGACCCTTCAATCGAAAACAACATCCGACCCGATATTAGGGATCTTCTTTGTGTACCCTTTGCCAAATAATCCAGCTTTGTGCCCCTTTTCGCATAATTATGCATACCTTCGTATACGGCCAATTTGATCTTTCCCCCCGACTGTAGGTCTCGGATCGGGCCTTGCGGTTTTTTCATTTACCTGTCCTGTAAAAATTTCGAGAGGTCTCGGAGATAAGAAATCGTACACGCCAGTCATTGCGCGGGTGTACGGGATGCATAGATTGGTCACTGTGGTATGTGGGTAAAAGGATGCGAATGCCTGCGATCGGATGGGTCGAGGTGACAAATGTGAGTCGGCAGTGGCAACGCGGAAGAGTATACATTGGTTATGTTCCAACGTGTATCTATATCACGAAAAGGAGTCAATACACAAGCGAAATGGGTCTCAAGCCTCATCAACATTTTTAGTAACGAGTGACACTGTACGCGACCGCCGTTGCCTGGGGTAAGGCTGGTACAACTCTCATAAGCTGTATTCGTCAACGAAACTTTCCTCGACACCCCCTCTCACGGTGTCGACTAGGATCATAGCTTGGGGTATATCAACTCTAATTGTATTGAGTGGTACCGGTGTGGACGAGGTGAAACACATATACAGAGAATCATCGTCTCGATGAAGGTCGTAATCAGAGGTTGGGGTGGCGGCCCGTATCCTCGACCAGCGGTCACCTTCACCCGTAAAATTTAAAATTCCGCCGGACGTGGGGAGGGTTACAGCTGGGAGTTCCCCGCGGCCGGGGTCATTTTTGGGGACGAGTCCGGGAACCCTCGAGCAAGTTTTCCCACGATGACCTCCTCTGCCTCCCGACTCGAGCAACGACACGGTGCTGCAAAAGAAGAACCCCACACCCTCGCCATAAACTCGTCATGATCCCCGTTCCTCGTCACTTCTTTTAACCGTGACTACCACTGAGATGATTGAGTCACTCGCCGAGTGAATTTGGTACTGAGGTCTAGTCAGGATCCGGTGGATGCGCTCGAGGGATTTCTACTACATGTCTGACGCCCCCTCCCACCAGGCTCCCCTAAGAGATCCTCGAAACAATCGCCTTCTATGTATGCCGCGGATAGTCTCCGCGCATGCACCCAGTGTCTCGCTTGGGAACGTCCCCGCCGGTGACAATGCCACTTTCCCTCAACCGACCGACCCTGATCCCCCTGTCGTTTATGTCCAAGCCACCCTTTACTCCAGTTTGGTCGTTTCCCCCCTCGCCGGGTTTGTTACCATGAGGTAGGCAATGGCTTGACCGTTACGGTTAGGTCGAGATGCGTGGATCCGCTGCTATCGATTACAGCCGGCATCGGCAGCGCAGGATGAACTGAATGGCCATCTAGCCATTCGACCTCGTTGTGGAACATCCGCCTCGTACCTTAAGCCGCTTTCTTCCTCCTCGGTTACGCCCTCTCCAACCACCTCTTCATCAACAACACTGTCGCTGGGGTCGTCACCAGTTCACCGCATTTGGTCTCCTTTTCTACTCCCTCATTGTTTCCACTACTATCTATCTCTCAACTGACCATTCCAAACCCCTCCCTCACTCATCCCTCGCTTGTTGATTCATTTCGACGACGGACACAAGAAGTACCTCAAACAAACCAGGAAGCAGTTCTAGCGCAGCTCTCCTGGAAGATTGCATGGTCAAAGTGGTCCCTACTGTTCGGCATGTTCGGTGCATTCAATGGAAACAACCTTGGTGACTACATCGGGTTGCCCATGGCCAATGTGGCTGACCAGCAAACCCCGCTCATCAATAAGGAGACTGATTAGGATAGCTACGTATCGGACCCGAGCTGTATTGCCTGGATGTTTGGGATGCTGATAGATTTGGACATCATCATGACCATACATGAAGTTCATCCCTGAGTTTGTTTGGTATGATGGGATCCGGACCACTCCATCAGAAAGGCTCCATGATACAGTACTAAAGTGCTTTTATTGTTCAGCCAGATGTCCTGTGGTGATCCTCCAGCTGGGGGACAGGGCTTACCTTGGTGCCAAAACCCTCCCTTACCTCATGAACCAGAGCAAGTACACCAGTCTTGAATTCAATAAGTCCATCTCTCACCGACATCAGATCATGGGGTCCAAGTATTACGAGGGGGGCTCAGACCTAGACTCTACCCTCGGCATCACCGGTCACATCTTCGGTGACTTCGAACCTATGTACTGGCAGAGTTTCTCCTTTACTGTTCCTCACCATGCTTGGATGGGTCATATTCTCCTCTCCCATTCCTGGGAAATTCTCAGGAAAAGTGAAGCTTTACCTGATGATATGAAAGAATCTGATCTTCACTCTGATCAGATCCTCCCCCCCCCCAGTGCTGGTCATGGAAGACTGTCTGCTCATCATCAACTAGTTGCTTGGGATTCTATGCTGATGACCTGCCAGTCGTTGAAAAGAGGTGAGCTGATCACATGTGTTCTCTGTGGCATGAAGCTGAATTGTCCTACTACAGTCACAAATTCAGCCCTTGGGTCGCCAGGACCTATGAGAAGTTCACCACAGTGTTTCAGAGCTCCACTCCCACCGCCGGCGGGACCAGTCATGCTCTGGAGGCCATGGGGTTGATCACTCTCATTTGTGAAAACAAGATAATTCAAAAGGGTTGCCACCTGTTCCATGCTGTCATGCAAGCCCCCATCTCTCACCTGCTCTCTGAAAAAGAAGTGGGAAGTTTCTCATCTGGTCATGCACACTGCCTACAAATGAGACAAATTTCTGTCATCAGTCCAGGATCCCCAAGCTATCCTCAAGTTCTCGGATCATCCTTCCCATTTTGCCACCAGGGGTGGTCAAATCACAATGAGCTGATCCAGAATGCTTTATGTGCATTGGGATACACCTTCGGTCCCATCACCATTGAAGCTCTCAAACAGCTCAATCTGACCAAGTCTTTGTTCAATCATAGTATTTGTTATGTGTATCAGAACAGCAAGCTGTTCCAGCTTCACACAGCCACACTCTCCTTCCCCTCATTGGTAACAGATGGTTCAATACTCATCCAATTGTGCAACGTGATCAGATGAGGAACTGGTATGATTGGGTTTCCATTGTTGATGATACTAAGTATAGATGATACTAAGTATACTTATGATATCTAAAGACTACTATTGTGTGGTTCTCTTTGAATGACCAATTCTCATCACTGGTGCCCCTCACACACACACAGTTGTGGAGAAATTGTTGGAGTATTTCACTTTCATTCTGGACAACTTTCAGCCTTTGAGATGCATCAACAACCCAGAATCAATGGGTGTGGTTATGAACTGGTGGTTATGGTCCTTTGGCATATGGGGAGTTGATATCTCAGAAGCAGGAGCAGTTGGGGGTGGTTATGAAGGAAGTTTCCCAGGGTGAAGGGATGAATCTCAACATGTACTTGTCAGTGATGGACTCAGAGTTGAGGAACACAGAGGAAACATTGATACAGTACAATACATGGTCTACTGACCCAGCTACCAGTGCTCTTAGGATGAAGGCCAACAACCTTCAGTGGGCCAGGGTTTCTCTAGTCACTCTCAAGAGGGGTTAACTACTACCTTGTTTGATTGTGTTGGAAGCTAGTGCTTTCTCATCCACTATCTCTCCTTATGTTTTGCTATTTTATCATCTGTTTATATCCATGTAATTTTCATTTTTCCTTTGTTTCTACTCAAGGTCTTCCTATTCCAAACACATTACCATAAAACTCCCTTCTATTAGGTATTGTCTTAATAACTACATACCCTGCTTGTTGCATGTATTTGTGGTATATATAACCTCTCTGCACCCATTGATTGGTTATATAGCATAAGTTCAAGTGCTACAGCTGTTGAGCAATGAAATATTTGATATATAGAACTTGAGGCACAGTAAAGAGAATACATATTCTATCTATCTCTACTAGAGAAGCATATGGCTGAAGTCAAGAATTAATACCTCTTTTGACCTAAGAGAAACAACTAGATACTGTCCACTCCATTGCACATGAACTGCCTTTCCAAATCTCTCAGGTAGCTGAAAAACTACCTTCCCAGTGATTGTATCCTTCATCCTGGACATGTCTGTTTCCCACAGCTTGGCATCATTGAGGTGGAGCCTGTCTGGGGGCTTATTGGACAACTGAGTGGAGAATGAACCTGGAATCCCAAAGTCCCACCCCTGGGTACTGGTGAAAGAATCAACCCAGACTTTTGAGCCATCTATTACAAGAATTCCTTTTGTATTATAAATCTTCACCTCATCCATAACCTTTCTTGTCCAGATATCCCATACTTTAATGGTATCCCAATACAGGTAGAAAAACTTAGACCCATCCCCTGATACTCTGAGGTCCTTAATATAACCTTCAGGTGCATCTATTGTCTGTAGGAGTCTCCCTTTCTCAGCATCCCAGATACTGATCTTCCTATTTGCATACCAAACAAAGATCAGTTTGCTGTTAACCAACTGAATGTTGCTCTGGTGGGGGTATTCAGCTGGGATCTCTTGAGATTCCTTGCAGAGGTGGCCAGTTAAGATACCCCAGGTCTTCATTGCTCCATCTGGCAAATCACTTGGGATAATGGGACCAATTTTTGCTTTCTGAGCAATAGACTTGGTTGGAGCTGAGGTGAGGGGTGTGGACTCTGGATAAACTAGAACTGGGTCCATTGATGGGGTACCAATCTGCCAGAACTTGACTGATTTGTCTTGGGATACTGAAATGAGGGTAGAGGGTGAAGAAAATGCAAGGGAGGTAATATTGTTGGTGTGGCCAAAAAAGGTCTCAATAAGGCAAGGTTCTGGATTAGTTATATCCAAAACACAGACATTGTAATCAGCAGCAACAGCCAAAAGCCTGCCATCAGGAGAGAGACAACAGGGGAAGAAATAACTGCTGGCCATATCAAATTTGGCTATAACCACTCCAGAATTGACACCCTGAACCACGACACTACCCTGCACATGTGATACAAATTGGGTGCCATCTGGGGAAAAGACAATTTGAAAGCCTTTATACATGGGTCCAACTTTGTGACCATCAATGTCCCATTGCTGAACAGTAGTGCCAGATACAGATATGAGGGTTTGAGGATCTTTGGGAGAGAAGCTAACACAGTGCACCTTATTCTGCTGCTCTATGATTTGATGGCACTCCCCTGTCTGAGTGTCCCACAAATGAACTGTCTGGTCTAGAGACCCAGAAGCAATTATAGTGTAGTCTGCTGAGATTGAGACAGAGCAAACTCTGTCAGTGTGACCATAGAATGTCTTGACAACACCGCCAGTCTGCACATCCCAGAGTTTGACAGTCTTGTCATAGCTTCCAGATACAAGTGATATCCCATCTGATGTGAAGGTGAGAGATCTCACTTCATCTGTATGCCCAGGGAGGACAGCTGTCTGGCTACCTGTGATTGCATCTAGGATGAGGATATCCTTGTGTGAAGATCCAACTGCAATAGTGTTATTCCAGTATGAGATGGTCCATGGACTATTGTTCAACAGAACTGTGCGAGAACACTTTCCCCATTCTGCTGGAAGCCCCTCAACCACCTTAGCCACTTGCAAGAGCTCTGCAGTATAGCATTCATGGAGCCAAGATGAGGAAGGGGAAAATGGGAGGGCAGAATAGTATAGGTAGGAGGGAGAATCATGGACTGCATCAAAATTTTCCAAAAGCATTTTCTGGCTGTCGTTTGTCCATATGCAGAAAACACCTGCCTAAATAGGGATTGTAAATACAGGTCTCAGTAAATAGTTCACATACACTCACTGAAGCACACCATTGCTCAATGTCATCCATAGCATAGACCCCAACATCAAGATTCCCTGTGAGTGCAAGGACTTCAATCCAATACAGCAAATATGTTGTGAAGAACTCTTTGATTGCTTTCTGTATTTTCCCAACATGACAGCTATTTCCAGGGACCCTAAGAAGGTGTTTTGTCCAGAACCGACATGAATATTCCAAAGCATCCCCAATGTAGCCCTTCTTGCGAGTAGGAAGGTCCTTGACCTCACTGAGAACAGTATAGTCATCCAGGTTGCAGATATTCCTCTTTAGCCTTTCCCCCATCAGGTTAAGGCATGAAAGTAGAATCTCTGTATGATGAACTGTAGGCTCCACAAAAAACTGTTCATCTTTGCACCGAACTGGATCTACAAGGAAGTCAGGAAATGACTTGTGGAAGGCTCGGATGGGGTCTTCTATACTCTCAGGGACAAGGAGGAGAGAATGGAGGGAACTAAGGGTGGTGGAGATTCCAGGCACTCTCAGGAGGTCTGAGAGTGCTCTTGCTGAAAGAGGGTTAAACACAAGTAACACTGCCCCAACTACAGCTTTGAAACGGGAGTGGACTTCCTCAGCATCCACATCCATATCATCAACAACTTGCTCCAGAACCTGGGTGTAGAGGAGGTCAATCCCAGACCGTCCTTCTTGGGTAGTACTTTGTGGGAGAGAGATGATCCGGTCCAGCTGTTCAGTGGGTGTGTGGTTCCTGGATGCAACAATTTTGACAACTGTTGAGGCATAGATGAAGAATCCTGCTGCCTTTTTGCAAAGAGTGGTGATGTCAGATGGGCTTGGACGGTCCTGTGTGAAGTCACAGTCACTTCGGGTATTGGCAATGTCAGCCAACCGAGTCCTAAAGAACAACTTGATATCACTGTCCACCGAGGAGCGTTCAACCCCATGCAGCCTGAGCACTTCCGTGATGGGCTGGAGTGACCTGAGACGAAACCCAGAGCGGATCCGAGGCTCTGGACGACCAGTGATAAAGAACTTGACATTGGGGATCTCGCCCACGTGGCGGGAGAGCACAGAAAGAATAGCGGAGGCGGGTTCTTCATCCTTGCACTCATCGAGAGCATCGATGACGATAAGTGTCCGGATCTGGGTGGCTTTTAAAGGACCAACTATTGTCTTCTCCATTTGCGAATAAAGAGACTCCCGTCCAACACTGGGGTTGGACCTCAGGACTCGGAGCAGCTTCTCTCGAAACAGGAGGTATCGATAGGCAAGCTGAAAGGCGAGGGTTGGAAAAATTGCTTGGAGATTGCTTCTGTCCTCGAAATCTCGCGAGCAAAAGAAGCTCGCGCCAAGCATTCCATCCGCGAAGCTGGTCTCAGCAAACGTCTGGGCGATGGTTGACTTCCCGGTCCCCGCAAGACCATTCAGCCAGAACACGCGGTGGTCCTGTTCGTCCTTCAGCCAACGTTCGAGTTGGAGGAGGACATTCGCCCTTGTTCCCCTCAGGCACCCCTGCCTATTCCCGGAACTGTACCCGGCCTCGTCGGTGTGGCGCATGTTCTCCAGAAGGCGGCGATCCTCATATCCCTATTTGCAAGTCATTACAAACAATGGGACTACAAGGGAGTAGGACTCACGATCTGCTGACAGCCCTCGGCGTATATGTCCAATCGTAACGACGTCTGCAGCGGGTGTTAGGTACGATGCAAGTGAGTGTCCCGGGAGTGCAAACCTGATAGTCAATCAAGGCATAGCGAACATCTTCCACCAGACTGTTAGCCTTCTGTGCATTCTCAGGGGTTTTGAAGAAATGTGCGAGATCCTTCTGGGTTGTCATCGAGTCCATAGCTTGGCCAACCTCTTTCAATTTCCTGGAAACTCCCGCGCATCAGACCCGGCTCTCAATCTTAGAGAATAGATTCACCCTTCCAGTTTGTTTGTTCTCTCCTCCTCCTCGATGTTACCCGGGGGGATAGGTAAAGAGAGCGGTTCAGAAAGCGTTTTAACCTTGTGCGCCAACGATTCCATGGCATCTTGATTCACCTCCGTTTGCTAGAACGACCGTAAGCATTGCGAATCGAGTGTGCGGGAAGGAGGTCATACATCGCAATTGTCGAGGATAAAACAGAGAGATCTCGCAATAGATTTGAGCGGACCAAAGGCACCTGTGGAGTCTCTCACTCCACGGAGCAATTCGGCTGTGGCAGACGCAGTAGACTTGCAGTTCGATTCCATTTCATCTGCAGCGGTGCTTGGTTCGAGGGTCTCATTAGGACGAGCGACTTTTGGCGCATAATCGGGAAGGGCAGAGGTGTTTACGTTGTTGGAAGGAACGGTCAGAGACAGCGACAAGAACAACCACGTTCACGTACTGTCGGGCTTCTCGTCGTGGGGGATCGGCGGAGAGGATGGAGAGAGAAAGACTGCCTTAAGTTCCCCGCTGCGTCCACTTCCCATCACAACCTCGACGTCTGGGCGCGGGTCCAAGTGCCTCTGGCTGGCTTCCCCTGCATCGACGTCTGTTTCTTCCCCTTCTTGATCGTCGTCGCCTCCGTATGCTGGCGCAGATTCTGGTTCCTCTGCCTGGAGAGGTCGATCCGGCGAAAGGGCTTGTTCTCCAGCTGCACTAGTTCTGTCCCCACCGGGGCTGGTTCCCGTCCCGTCCGGTTTGGGTTTTCTCTCCGTTAGTCGGACCTTGAGCTTGTTCTTCATTTTAGAGAGTGAACCTCGTATATCGTCCATGTTTGTGTTGGATTAGCGGAGGTGGTGATGTGATAGATGGTGGTACGATAGATGGTGGTGCGATAAGTGGATGATTGGCCTCGTGGCTTTGACCCCACCCCATTCCAACGCCCAGCGCTCAGCGCGAGTGCAAATGCGTTATCTGGCGGGGTACCCGCCGCGAGCAGGTTTGCGTCGCACCACCCGTCCTTTCTACCCAAAGTCCCGCCCAATGTTGATAGGAAGATACAAGCGGCCCCGGCTGGATAGCTCGAGTTGACAAAGGCGATTCGGCAGTGGCATTATCTACGTTCGAACGCAGCTATCGCGACGGGACGTCGACACGCAAACGAAACGGGTCTCGAGCCTCATATCAACCTTTTTTTAACGTACGCAACCGCTGTCGCCTAGGCTAGCGCTACTCTCATGAGGCTGCGTTCTCATCAATAAACTCTGCTTCTTTGCACCTCATCTTACAACCCCCCCCAGAGGCGTATTATCTAGAAACGCTTCTAACCGGCCTATTACGAGTGAGATCGTTGTGAGCCCCGCCGCACAGGAAAACGGCACCGTGGTCTCCATGGAATTCGTTCAACGACAGATTTCGGTTCAGACATCTCTTCAGTACGGGTTGATTTCTAGCTGACGGTCCCAGTCCTGGGCTCTACCACTTGTCAATCATATCAACTAATTTTCCTAAGTGAGGAATTTTATGGGATGTCATCACGACATTGCATAAATAACAACAGCTATAGGGTGATAACGAGAGATAACTGCACAAAAGATTGGTCACAACGCACGGAGGAAAGAAGGAGAAGTTCAGCTATACTACGACCTGGGAGCTATCTAAACCCAGGGCATGCAAGAAAATGTTGACATTGGCGAGCTTGATCGCGGCATCCTCCTCGCTACCCGCCCAGCCTCTGTTGACGGAGACGACATTGTCCAAGATCTTCTCGCGCAGTGTGGCAACGAGATGCTGTTGCTGCTCCAGGGAGGCGTGCAGAGCAATGGCGGCGAGAAGTTGCCAAACTTGTTGATCTGCATGGTCGTGCTGGGACGTGGGGACAAAGTTCGTTCCGGCGATGGCCGCGGCGCGCGTTGAGGGGAAGAGGAGTAGAAGGTGTTGCGCGATGATATGGAACAGAGTGTTGAACACGAGTTGCCTATCCGACGAGTTTAGCGGGCACAGCAACCGACGGTTCCGGAACATACCATTTATCGAGTTCCTCCGGGGACGGAACCTCGGCCGGATCCGATGTTTGCTTGAGATCCTCAACTCTGGTCAAGAAGATCGTAAGCAACGCGATCAACGGCTAAGATAGTATGTGATCAACACAGGCACATGGAGTGAAAACCTAGGGGTACTTACACGCGTGTGGCATATCGTCATGATATCGTTGTGCTTGATCAAGAGTTCCAATAAGCCACTGATCGGGGTCAAAGTAATCTTAGCGACAACGAGCATCATGGTATGCATCACTGTTGTAAGGAAGGTGTCTGTGGCCTCGGAGGTGTCATATATAATCGTGGCATCAGTGACAACGTCAAGTTGCGAGAAGCATGCAACGAGCAACGTGAGCATCGTAAGCGCCCGTTTCTGGCCAAGTATGTGCGCATCTCGCGAGAGGAGTTTCTTGCCCTTTGGCGGGACGAGGAGTGAAATAAACGGATGAGGTTTGCTGTCGGCACGGCGTCAGTACGTCGAAGTCATGACATATAGTTTTTGAAGTACCTGGTCTCGAGGGTCACCATAACTTTCCAGCCATCCCACAGTTCCTCGACGAGCTCATTGTCCTTGTTTTGCCTGTTTCGGCCACACGTTTAGCCAACAGGACGAATGATTGCCAGGCTACACTCTTACCAGATAGCGGTCATCGTGATGTCTGTCTCAGCAGGAATCGTTCGCCTATGCGAATCGATATGCATGGTGAGCTCATACAGATGCTCAAGGATCCGGAGTGACTCTTTGTATGTAAGTGGGTCCTTTTTGACGACCCCATTCGACTACAAGTCCTGGTGAGAAAAAACACCCAACCAGGAATTCAACACCCACATCTACAGAGGCCCCGTTGAGATTCTTCGCAAGGTCCTCCCCGGCGCTGTCCCCGTTTGTGGCACTGCCGGCCGCGTTATCTGAATTTGTGGAAGCGGAAGAATCTACCTGGAGGAGCTGACGGGGAGCAGCCTTGTAGCTGCGACCAGAAGTCTTTCCCAAAGCACCTTGAAGGCTGTTCAAAGCTGATAATAGGAAGCCTTCAACGAACTTTCCTAGATCACGAGGCTGGATCATGACTCACAAGCTTTCTCCTTTTCGCGCAGCCGGGCATTCTGCACAATACGCTCAACCTGAGCCTCCATCTTCTGCAACGCGCCCGCCCTCCTTCCACTGCCCTTTTGGGTGAGACCCATGCCAACACCTCCACTCTTGCCGAACTTCACGACGTGTTCATCATTGGGGTTCATTCCCATCCGAGATCGCAAGTTCGACGCGAACACTTGCGCATAGTAGTCGTCAGCGTAGGGGTCTTGAGTGACGAGCTGAGACACTTGAATCCGAGTGATGAAGTCTTTGTCCGACTGGGTCATCAAGTCGTTGTACCTGGACTGTGGAAAACTTAAATCGTTGGACGTTCGGGGAGTTGAATACGGCTAACCATGTGAGCGACCTTCGCCTGTCGTCTCCTCCTCTTATCCTCCATCCTCTCAGCCTCCATGATCTTCCTCATGGCCTCGGCCCGGAGGCTCTCCTGATCGATTTGATTGGGAGTTCCTTTGAGTTGTTGCAAAAGCTCCAGCTGAGCAGCCTCGGCGAGCAACCTTTGTTGGATTTGAATGTCCTGGGGAAGGTACTGCATGCTCTGTTGGAACGGAGCCTCGAGTTGATCGTTGATGAGCGCGGCAGGAGACTGTTGTTGTCTACGACGTAGAAGTAACTCCGCGGCGTGAATCTCCGCTGATGTCGGCCCAGCAGAAGCCTGACGTTGGTGTAGAGCCGCACGAGCCTGTTGTTGCTGTTGTTGGGCCTGGTAAAGTTGTTGAGCACGGAATCGCCTCTCGAGTTCCTCCATCTGAAGCTGCTCTTGGTACTCTTGGAGCTCCTGAAGTTCCTGAAGCTGTTGTTGTTCCCTAAGTTGTTGCAACTGTTGCTGTTGTTGGAGTTGTTGCTGAAGCTGTTGTTGCTGTTGGAGGAGAACCTGTTGTTGTTGCTGGTGGAAACGAGGGGATTGAGAATGGGGATGCATCCGCGGGGGTGGGGTATTGCGCTGCTGTAACTGCTGCAACTGTTGTAGCTGAGTCTGTTGTTGTTGCTGATAAGCGGTCGGACGAGGTATCGCGACGTTCTCCCTACTCCGCTGGGCCAGGGCCCTCATCTCCGCCTCCACCTCCTCGAGGGTTCGCGCCACACCGGGTTGCGGACTGGCGAACGAACCCTGGGGTTGTTGTTGCGGTAAAGCATGAGAGATGTGAGGTGATTCGTAATGTAGAGTCTCTGACCCGCCAAAGGGTGAAAACTTTGCGGAGGAAGGCGGGGGAAGCTGTTGCTGGACTTGCGAATGTTGGCTAGGCGTTCCAGACCGGCCGGGTCCATTCCCACGCGGTAGCATCGAGGAGATGGAGCGGTCATCCCATCGCGACTCCAACGAGGCTTGAGATGGTCGCGCTGTAGAAGGGAAAAAGTTCGTAAAACCCCAGCGGATCTCAGGTAGCGCACTAACTGGTCAAATGAGAGCGCGATTCCAACAATGGATTCCTATCGAAGGTGTTCTGTCGGGGTTGAGAGGCTGTAGATTGTATTCCCGGCGCATCATCGGCGAAAAATCCTGCTTGACCTGCTTGAGAGAAATCAAAGTCCTTGCCTACAAAAAACAGCGTCAGTAGCGGATTTTCGAGAGCGTAAGGAGACGCACCGACTGGCTCAGTCCCTCCGAAGGTCTCGTCGTTGAGATCATCATCACCCTCCTGGAGAACATCTGCCAGACCATCATAGCGTTCGGTTCCCCAGGTGTAGACGGGAATGTCGGAGCCATCGTCGAGTTTTCCCTCTAGGTACTTTCGCCTTTCATTTTCTATGTCGTTGTCGATGCCGAAGAAAGACATTTATCTTGCGAGCATAACCACCAGGCTCAAGAGGAGATCGTGAAAGCAAACTAGCAGAGGCGGAGGGCGGGAAATACCTGCCGCTTTTAGAAGACAGACGCCCGCTGGGTGACGGCATGAGTCTCGATTGCTCAACGAATCAAACGTGCGACTATTCTACCCCCGCCCCTTGCAGCTCTCCAGTCCTCCTCGCTCGCCAGTATCTCGTCATCCATAAAAAGGATCACATCTTCACCCGTCCTCTGCTTGACCCGATCAGCGAATCCTTCCAAAGTCTCGCCAGGGATCACCGGCATCTTCCACAGGTCACTCGTGTCAGGGCATATCACCTTGAACACCACCTTCCTATCCTTCTTATGTCCGGCAGGAGGTGGTTCCTCAACCTGCGCTTCTCTAGTTTTGTTCGCCTCCTCTCCGTCAACTGTGCTGTCGGCCGCGGTGACACGCGCGTCTGTCCTCACGAAGTTGTTGTCCACAATGATCAAACGCCGGTTGTTCTGCCAGGAGCGTCCGGTCTGGCCATCAGTTTCGGATCGATGCCTGGGCCTGGCAGTTGGAAACTTCTCAGACTCATAGGGATCAGAAAAAGCAGACATGGCAGAGGGATCGTTATGACTTGATGGGGCGGGGGGATCATCGGAGTCCGAATTCAAACCCCTAAGTTCAGGGAAGTCAACCCAGCTGGGAGCTCGCACAGGAGCGGGCGATTCCTGGCTGAAGATCGGGGGCGTGGAGGATAGAGAGAACGCTTCTGGAGATGCAGGTGCTTCCGAAGATAGACAGCTTGACGAATACGAACTCGGTGAAGAAACAGAGAAAGGTCTCTCTGGTTGTGCAGTCAGGCCCCCGGGGGGTGGAGGTAGCCGTTGCGGTTGCTGGGGAACATGGCGGGGATATCCTGGGTCAACAATTTGGTCAAAGTATACTTGTCCGTATGGCCGTGGGTTCCGGTAAGGAGAGGGTGAAGGCATCGTTCGATACGCGTATGGCGGAGGTTTAGAGGTATTGCGTAATTCTGGAGAACTGACTTGGGGTCGGAGACGATGTCCATTGATTAATTGTTTGCGTGGCTAGTCGAAATCAGGCCACTATGGTTTGATATGTATACAAATACACTTACAATGTGTAAACTGCGTGAATGCGTGATAAGCCGACCGATGGTAGGGTCGACAGGCCTGTCAGAAGAAGGGTTATTGTAAGGAATCGTTGGCGTGCGATACGTTTCGTAGGTCATCCCAGGTTCCTGATCCTCTATCCTCCTCCGCGGCCGACAAGAACAGATGCAGACCAAGGTAATCAATGACACGACAGCAACAGAGCCGAGGACGCCAAAGATAATGACAGGTATGAGCCACGTTCCGAAGCCTTGGCCGATCTTGAGAACTGCGACTGCAGCCATAGTTGGTCGCCAGAAATATCTCCCAGGAAAAAGAGTGGCAGCTGTAAGCGTAAAAGAACGTGTGGTAGGAGATCCAAAGTGTCCCAGAGGTGGTGCTAGAACCTCATGCGGGTTGGCCGGAATTCGAGTAGAGTGTTCGTCAACGTCGGAGAGAGGGGGAAAGTGGTTAATCTCAAGTCACGTGCAACAACTTTTTCTCTTCCGCCTCCCGTCCTTCTTGCTCCGTTTCTTCTCTGCTGCGTCTTGAAAATGCAGAGCGACGATGTCATCTGGTCCGTTATCAACCAGCAGTTCTGCTCGTACAAAGTCAAGTGAGCGAGCCCGTCCCATTAAAATTCCACGCTCTGATCGCACTTCGCAAGAACCGTGACCCAAAACTTTTGTCGGAACGAATACAACGTTACCGGATTGTGTAATCGCCAGTCGTGCCCGCTAGCGAATTCCAGATATGCTACCGTCCGTGAACACGAAGGTTTTTACTGGAGTTTACTCCGTTGATGCCGCATTTACCGACCAGAGCCACAGGCATCCTGTACCTGTACGTCAAAACCATTGAACGAGCGCATACACCCGCTCGCATGTGGGAGAAAATCAAACTGTCGAACAACTACACGAAAGCTCTGGAACAGGTGCGCTACGGTTCGAGACAGTCAGAAAGGTTCATTAACCCCAGCATTTAGATCGATAAAGAACTGATTTACTGGCCAAATTTCACCATTCACAAGTGCAAACAGCGAGTAACGAAAATCACACAATACCTCATCAAAATGCGACGGCTGAAACTACGACAACAGTGCGTGTGCCCTCTAACTAATCCCCTGTACAGTTACCAACCGTCATCTTCAGACCAAAACTTGTCGGTGTGAAGAAGAAACTAGATCGAAGGGAAGCCGTACGGGAGCGCAAGGCCCTATCGGCTGCACACATCGAAAAGTCGATCGAGAAAGAGCTTCTTGAGCGACTTATGTCCAAAGCCTACGGTGATGCCCCATTGAACGTGAACGAAGCCGTGTGGCAAGCGGTTTTAGACCGCGAAAAGAAGGCTTCGAGCTCTAAGGATGTGGAAGCTGAGCTGGACATGATGGATGACGAATCGGAAGAAGATATGGACGAGGAGGAGTACGAGTTTGAGGATGAGCGAGAGTTCGTCAGTGATGTTAGCGAGTCGGACGACGGGTTGAGCGATTTGGAGGACGTTGTGGTGAGTGTTGTCTTAAAACCATCTGATTGCTGAAGATAACCTATACTTCAGGAGGGTGGTGATGAGGACGACGAAGACGACGAGGACGAGCCATCAAGAGGAAAACGGCGACAAAAGAGACCGCAATCCCGCTCACCCGAACCACGGGTGAAGAAACGTCGCGGTCCAAGAGTAGAAGTTGAGTACGAGGATACGGATACCCTTCCACTGACTCAGAAGGAGCTGGCGTCCTGGTAACATGGTACGGACTGGGTTGTATTTCGGTAGCTAGGATTACATTACATCACTTCTTCAACTCCTCTGCTGTTCGATGATCCAAAAGGACCGATTCAAGAAAGATTGGGGACCAAGAAACACCGCCAAACAAATTACCTACACCAGACGAACCTGAGAATCAAATATACCGCATCAGTGACAGTGTATTTATCAGTCTGTCGGACTCACAATCAGTTCATGACCTCGAAAATGAGCCGTCCAACGTAGGGGGTGAGACAGGTGATGGTCTGATGGGCGAGCAAGGGGTCGCAATTCCCCGCGCGAAGCTGGAACACTTCCAGTGGTCTCCCCAAGTTCCACCTCACAGCTAAACATCCCATAACATCCGGTGGAACCCCTTGTTCGTTGACAATTCGTAAGATTCGAAGGGACGGACAAACAAGTCCATTTTCCCCCGTTTGACGTAGAAGGCTCCAGAACGCTGGCCACTGACAATCCACGTCCTCCCCTGGCATGTAGACGATCTCCTCGAGGTTGGGCAGGCGCTCCAGAATGACCTTCCAAACCGCTGGCTGCACCACAAGTCCAGAGTCCAGACGGATCTTCAAAAGTCGAACAAACGGTCCTGCGCGATAGGCCGCTTCCAACAACGGAAGGACGAATGTCGCTTGTGTGATGGTGTTGGGATCGATCGTCCCCGCCCATTCGTCTAAATATTGGACCGTTGTGTTCCCGATCTCCAATGCGGGACAAAACTGTGTGACAGTATCGTGTTGGAAGGCTATCCGAGATGTCGTGTCGACTGAAGAGTTTGGAGGGAATAATATGGACACTAGACCGTCCAGTTGGTCCGGCGGGACGTCCACCTTCAGGAGAGTCTTTGTCGTGGCGGGGAAGCTGAGGAACCTTAAGAGATACCCCACGTTGAAAGGTTTGTCGAATAGAGTGAGTTCGCCAAGGAGGGGAAGCTCGACAATTCGAATCTGTGTGGAGTCCTGAAACATTTCGTTGTTGTAGTACTGCGGAATGGCGGAGGAGAGGGTGCATTTCTCCAAATGAGGTGAGTGGGACAACACATCCAGGAATGCGTCCATCGGGATAGAGTTGGCGCCGGGGATAAACCCTCTGTAGTCTAGGTAAAGCGTGGAGAGGCCGTAGAATATGTTCGACTCCCACGGGACGAATATGTGTTGGAGGTGAACGCTTGTGAGCGTGCGTTGGGTGTTCAGATTGACATTCCAGACTTCGGGGTCTTCATCGAGATCCACTATTCCGGT
>Ga0307517_10003155_pt1 | contig 25916 bp, 20 predicted proteins | sample 23_EM_MG_FD_194515 | JGI IMG/M metagenome (GOLD analysis project Ga0307517, IMG submission 194515) | Populus trichocarpa ectomycorrhiza microbial communities from riparian zone in the Pacific Northwest, United States - 23_EM | ecosystem: Host-associated > Plants > Roots > Unclassified | place... | reverse complement strand
TTTTTTATTCATATTTTGATTTTTGATTTTCTATATATATATATATATATATATATATATATATATATATATATATATATATATTTTGACAAACAACGTTAACATCAATTTGATAAGAAAAGTACTCAAGAAATACAAAATGGATACAAATATATATAAAACATTTTTCTTTGAATTTAATTTTTTCAAAAAGATATCAATAAGAGAAAAATAATTCAAAACTACAAAAGTGCATATGAATGGTCGAAAAGCATTGAAAACATGTTTATTTGTTTTTACTATTTTTTGAATTTTTGGAAAATATTTGGAAAAAAGAAGTAAAAATTAGGTTATGACAATAAGCAACATAATTTTACTTGTGAACTAAGACCATGAATCCTTTTTTGCAAGGATCTAGGTTTTTAATTATATTTAAGAGGTAATGCTACTATAATAAGCAACGATTTTGATAATTTATAAACAATTTGTTCTCTTCTTTTTTTTTTTTCTAGATGTTCAACCTAGATAACCAACCTTTTATTATGTTAGCTATCTTTGCTCTCTTTTTTCCTACGTCTATGGGTATCAGAGATCAAAGTTGATCCTTTTTTTTTTATGACTACCAAGCTAATGAGTATTCCTAGTTCAATAAAAACAAAGAGATGTTGGAGTTATGAAGAATTCTAAACCAACTCAAGCAAAAGACATTAACCATTATTGAAATTAAATTGGAAGCCTTGAAGAAGCCTTTAGAAGGTGAGCAAAATATCTTAGATATACCAAAAGGTAGTCACAAGGATCTAGACTATTTTCATGATGTTTAGATCCATAAACCATATAATGCAAGATGGACTAGAAGAGGAAAAAACACTACACTTCAATAGATAAAGAGATTTAATAATGCAAGTAGTTTTGATGAGTCAGTTGTGAATTTGTCATAACTAAGCTTTATGAATAGCTTTGTAGGGATTTTATGGATTGATGGGAGTGGACTAAGCCTAAAAAAAGGTTTGGGTTGCGCAAAGTTATCAGCTTGATGAAAAGGACCATAAAATTTGATCAGATCATTAGATCATGCTTAAATTTTATTAAGAGATTCTAAAAACCCAATTTATAAGATATTAACTCACCATAACTAGATGATTTCCAAAAGACCTCTAAATTAGGCTCATAAGCTTTTACTTTATTTTTGGGTATTTATATTGCCTTTTACTTTATTTTTGGGTTTTCTAGTTTGTTTAGGTTAGTTTTTAGATTTATTTAAGGAGTTATAAACCACTTAGAGGGGGGACTACTTGAACAAAAAATATTCAGTAATAAAATTTTGAATTAGGATATTTGTGTAGTGATCTTATTCGGTAAAATTTGTTTTGTTCGTGCTTACTGTCTTTCTTATGTTATTCTCATCTGTACTAAAGAGCAACAAACAATATTTATTGAGAAAGAAGTTACGAATTGGAGTTCTTCACTATTTTATGATGAGATAGAGGTGGATTGGGATCTTCACCAATCTATGATATTTATTTTGATGATAATTATGATGTGAATTATTGCATAAATAATGACAATAATGATAATGATGATGTCATCAATGATGCACTCATTGGCAAGTTATATGTTGAGTATAAAAAGAACATGAAAGGTTCTTAAAAGAAATTATTAATTTGGGATATGTTAATTATTTTTATTACAAGTTTACCATTATGATAAGTATAGATTTGTTTAATGATTATATGGATACAACACATATAGATGAAGCAAGTTTGATGTTTTTCATAAATTACAATTCTAGAAGACAATAGAAAAGAAATAAGTTATCAATTGATGTTTTTTCATGAAAAATTTAATACGAAGGGATTGAAAATAATATCTAGAATTGTTATACACCTAAAACAAACAAAGAAAAGGGGATAAAGAGTCTAGATTGGACATCCGTGAGATAAAAGCAAAAATAGTTTCAACTTGAGAACAAGTTTCTTCTATCTCAATGAGAATGATGCAGTAGCTTTATTTAAACTTTTCATGATGTTAGGATTACTTTATTAATCTTGATGTGTGATTAGTATATGACTTTTTAAAGCATATCCTTTATAAATAGTTTTACTTATAGGACTATGAATCTTGTTTTACACAAGGATTAAACTAGTATTTAAAAACTTTTGTCACTATAGTAAGCAATAACTTTGATATTTTAATAATTTTATAAAGAGCTTGTTCTCTTTTTCTAGATATCTAATATAGACAATCAGTCTTTTCTTGTACCAACTATCATTTAGTTTTTTTCTTCCTACATCAAATTTTAAATTTTAGCAATAATATAGCTCTAACATGAGAGGATCCAAATCTTTTTTACTAAAATTTTATTAATTACATAGTAATGAACCGAGATTGTATAGATATATCTTTATATATCTTTTCTGAAAAAAGCTGGATCAAGAAAAATATACGGGTATAAGTTTCTTGCATTTTAGGCGCGTTGGGCTAACATACATGTCTTCATGAAGGCGTGCTAGGTGTGACACTAGACAGACCCAAGTGTTGTTGGGTCTAGTCAAGTCCAAACCTAAAAGTTGATAGGTCTGGCAATGTCCAGGTCCAAGTGATTGTTGGATTCGGCTAACACCAGACCCAAATGACATTGAGTCTAGCTCTTTCCAAACCCATACACCACATGGATCTTGCGCTACCAAACCTAACACATAACAACGTGTTCCAGACCAATCGCATGGGTCTAGTGCTGCCACACCTAGTGCAAGGGTCTGGCAATGTGTGCCAGACCCAATGCAAGGGTTTGGCAAATGTTGCCAGCCCAGCGCTTGAGCCTAGCAATACGCCAAATCCAAACATAACCTGGGTTTGGCACATGCTAGACCCAAGCCCCATCTGGGTTAGGTGTTGTCAGGTCTAATGGCTTGCCCTGACTTATGTTATCCTACGGTGTTGAACCCAAGGATTTTTGTCATTGCACCCCGGATATGGCCAGTTCGCTATACCCATGAATTCAAACATAATACATAATCTAATATCATCAATTCTATAGATTTTTACATAAAATTTTAGAGGATTTATTTCTCAACAGATAAATTTAATTAAACAAGTCTATTTTTCATCAACACCATTAGGTGTATTAAAATCTCTCATGAGTTATGTGTGCGTGAAGGGTTATGCATTGAGTTATGTCCCTGACCAAATTTCGCCAACTTAATATAAATGAGAGAGGGACACTGAAATAGACAACTCTGCAAGATCACATAATTATAAACCTGCCCTATTCTATTGCTAGTAGTCAAAACACAAAAGATCAGGACAAGTAATTATATTTCGTTCAAACGTCTAATGGTGTTTTAATTACATACCTGTATTGAGCATAGAATCTGTAGAAAACTAAGAAAAATAATAATAATAAAAGAAAAACAATATAAATAAAAGGGACCAAACTATAATAGGCATTGATGGAGAAAAGAGGTGTTCAAACAAGTCTATCTGCCTTCATTAACTCATCTTGAATTTACTTAAATGCAGAAATCAAGGATGACCATTGAATTGAAACGCCAAAACCTTCTTTCTTCAACATCTTTCTTCGTCACTTTTTCTCCTGTTAAATGCTCTCAACCCACCTCTCTTCTCTTCATTTATGTTTTTGTTCATCTCTCTCTCTCTTCCTCACCCTCTCTTATAAATGCTTCAAAGATTTATTTCACTTCCATATGCTAATGAGAATAACTGTCAGAATCTATTCTTATAACCATTAAATTACGTGTTAAATACTTAAAAAAAAATAAACAAATTTCGAAGTACATTGTCAGTTGCACTTGGTAAAAGTGTACCACACACGCACATATATATATATAAACAGCAAAATTAAGTTAAAAGTGCAAAGAATTAAATATGCGTTGGACCGGCAAATGGGTTTTGGTCTTTCCAACATATAGCAGACTGCCATATAAAAAACCAAATTTTCATTATTAATTTTAAGAATATTATTGAATATAATTTATCTAGTACATAGAAGTCGAAGACAGATCTTTACCGAAAGCAAAGAGGGCGATGAGATTGACCACATTTATCAGTGAGGGTTGTCAATAGATACTCGAGAACATTCACTTTATCCTTTAGATCGGTTGTCTTAGATCTAAGTTGAGTCGTCTCAGCACTAAGCTGAGTTGTTCGAGCTTGAACTTGTTCTCATATATTCGCTTGGACGACCAAAGATTGTTGGCTCGATCTCGATTGTGAGGAACCAATGGTCGATACATTACAACACTTTCACATATCCTCAATCGTAGTGTTGGAGATATCGTAAACTTGATTTCTATTGGGTCCATTAGTAGATCTAGCCTCTAACCATATGTTTTCTGGAAAAAAAAGTCAACAAATTAAAAAAAAATAACTTAAAATTTTTTTTGAAATCCAACTTACCATAAACTTCTGAGCTCATCTATCCATGAGTTGATGCACCCTTTTCCAACGGTCCTCATTTTGCATGTGGGTTTCAACAAAAAGCTCAATTGGTATTAGATCGCATCCAAGCACCGTAACCTACAAAAGAAAGCTACTGTTACTTAAATATTTTTATATAATACAATAATTTTTTAAAAAATAACTTATAAAACAAATGGAATGGATCCGTTAGTGTATGTGGTAATGGAACCATGAATCTTCTTGGTCTAGTTTTCTGCATCAGACTGCAATCACCACAAGAAATGCTCAGACATCACGTGCTAGATATAAGCATCCTAGATACCCTTCGAGATGTGTAGAGGTCTGAAATTTCTCCACGCAACCACGTCTTTCTAACCTGGGAGACCTTTTTCTTTTGCAAATTTCTTTTTTTTTACCTCGTACCAGAAATCATGCAACCTGGTTTTTAGAAAAAAAAATTATCGGTTAAGACTACAAAATATAAAATTTTAACATTTTAAAAAATATCACAATTTGAATTCAATCCCAGTATAATGTTTCCTTACACATTAATTTTGTAAAATAATTATTTTATTAAAATTAAAAAAACTAACCAAATTAAAAAAAAATTGTTTATGTATATACTAACCTTGGACTTTTTGAACTAAGCATCAATCATGGGCTTCCATTTAAGATTTTTGGAAACTTGACTTTATTGAAACAAAGACACTCCCATTGATGATTCCATCTTTGATTTTATCATGAGAGCAACCTCCACATTTGTAAACCTGAAATTTTATTCATTCATTAAGTTTTTTTATTAAAAAACTATCAATTGTTGTTTTTTTTTAATCATGTAAGAAAAGAAAACAAACTTACATGGTGTGGTTAGGCTTCCACTAAGCAATATACTTCTCAATGTATACATCCTACTCAGAAGGAACACCCCCTCTGTGAGTCGGCCTCGCACTTGATGAGCTTATGTCAAGAGAGGGTGCCTATGCTTGTAGTGTCTGGTCATGATCGACACCTAACTACTTATAGTCATAAAAAATGTTGTCAAAAGAACCAACAACACTCTTGTCCGTATTACTCTCTAATGATATTCTCTTTAAATTCTAAACAAATTAATTATAAAAAGGTAATAACATTATCATTATATTTTATTTATAAAAAAATGCAGCACCCCCTCTATATGGGAGTCTACTTAAAATTTTATTACCTACAAATATGCATTAATAAATAAAACCACAAACTAGTTAATTTTATTTATGACTAATATTTAATTTAAAACAATTCCAAAAATTCAATTAACATATTAACATCCTCGTATATTTTACAATTATTGCACATTATTGCTATCCAAATTAAATACATTCCATCATCATGCCAATCAACTTAAAACATAATAACATCATCTCAATTACCAAATTTACATAATTAAAATGTATTTTATTCTTTAAAAATTAAATATAGTTAAATAGAAATGTAACGCATTAGTTGTCAACCAAAATTGTAAAATATAATCCAAGTCATTATGTTCTTATAGATGCTAAGTATATACCCTTAAAGTTTATTTCACATGAAGGAGTGCAAGCAAAACATATTCTACATGCAAGAAAGCTCAATCTAAACACTTTCTTTTAGCATTTTAAGTCATCTCCTTGGGGTAAAGAGTCACTATCCATGTTATGTTTTGTTGAGCTATTCATATAATTGCAATAGTTTTACAAGATTGACATCCCAATCTACTTTGCACACTTGCCTCATTTTACATTAACATTTTTTCTTACATAAATGACACCATAGGTCCATAGATACATCATAATGAAAAGAAGCAACATTTCAGGGGTGAGCATTAGTTTAAAAGTTTGCTTGTCACTTGTCACTAGCACTGAGGATGGGGGAGAGGAAGAGAAGGAGAGGGAAGATAGAGAGAAGAAGTTGACACAAAGAGAAGATATAATGGAGATGGGTTGTTCTTATAAAATTAGGGATTCTGGTATTTTATTACTGGGGTTTTTTACTAACAAAATTACCAACAAATGAATAAATATTTATTATTTTTGAACATCCATCGATAATTTTGTTGGTGATTAACACCGAAACTTTTCAATAAAACTTGAAATTTTCCAAAACCCCTTCAAAATTTTAAAATGAAATTTTGTTCCATCAGTAATTCCGTCGATGATTTGTAATTTTCAGTGGAAAAGTCCTAAAATTGTTTTTCCAATCCTGTAGAACTTTTCGAGGGACTTAGATATGTAATTGTCAACGACAAAGTCCTGTAATTTTGTTTTTTCAACTCTCTGGAACTTAGTCTGTTAGTAATTATGTTTGTAATTGTTAGTGGCAAAGTCCTATAATTGTTTTTCAACTCTCTAGAACTTTCCAAGGAACTTAGTTTGTTAGTAATTATGTCTGTAATAGTTAGTAGTAAAGTCCTATAATTTTTTTCCAACTCTCTAGAACTATTCGAGGACAACTAAATATTTATTAATTTTTAACATTCATTGGTAATTAACACCAAAATATTTCAATAAAACCTAAACTTTCCCATAAGCCCTCCAAAATTCTTTGATGAAATTTTATTCCGTAGGTAATTTCATCGATAATTTGTAGTTTTTAGTGGAAAAGTCCTATAATTTTTTTCCAACCTTGTAAAATTTTTCAAGGGACTTAGTTCACTGGTAATTCCATTTGTAATTGTCAGTGGCAAAGTCTTATAATTTTTTTCAATTCTCTGGAACTTTTCAATATACTATAGTCCGTTGGTAATTCTGTTTGTAATTGTTAGTAGCAAACTCCTATGATTTTTTCCAACTCTTTGGAACTCTCCGAGGGACTTAGTCCATCAATAATTATGTTGATATTTTATATTCTATCAGTAGTTACATCAGTATAAAACAATTGCTTTTTCCCTAATTTTTTTATATTCCATATCTATACAACCTGTGAATACAATAAAATCACAACACAATAACACAATTTCTATACAACAACATAATAATAAAATCAAAACAATAAATGTTTCAATTGTGTTAATAATAGTTCATTGTAAAACAACAACATATGGAAAAATTACATTAAAGTCAATGTCATTAAACATTGATATTTTACATATAAAATTAGTTCAAAATCTTTTTAATCATAATTATCTTCTTTTTCTTCTATTTTCTTTTTCTTTTTCTTCTTCTTCATCGTCATGTTCATCATAATCTTCTTTATTGAATTAAAGCTCATCGATCTCATCATCTTTATTGACCTTTGTAAGTCCACTCATTCTCAATATATCATTTAACTCTTCGGCGTCAACATCAAGAAAAATATTCTTAGTTACACAAAAATTTGAATTTTTTTTTAACTCGGTAGATGGAGAAACTCAATAGGGATCAACTAAATCATCAAGTTGAAATATATCATCTCTCACAGTTACGTCATCGTTATCATCTTGAACAACTTGGACATGACCCCTGGGTTACGGATAATCAATCAACCCTAGAACGATTCTTTCTAAAGAAAGGAGTGTATGTATAATAAACTTGTTAGCATTGCTTGGCAAAAACAAAAATATTTTCAACATTGCGAAGTATAACCTTTGTAATAATTTCAACCAAACTATGATGGGGATCTATTTAATTCTTTTATCAGTGGTATCATAACAATGACATTTGAATAAAAAGATTATATTATGCTCGGTATGATATTGCAATTCAATCACCTCTTCTAACTTCCCATAATAATCAACTTCAACCTTATTAGAAGTTAATCCTTTAACACAAACTCCACTATTATTGATCTTTCTACCCTGACCATACTCTTCAGTATGAAAGACATATTTATTGATGAAATATATGTTATAGCACTTAACCTTTCTTTCAGGATCTAAACATATTTAATTCAAACTACCACTAACATTCCCTCTGATTTGATAAACCTGATACATGATTACAACCATTAATAGTTAAAAAGAAATGTGTAATGAAATAAAGTATTATGAGAGTTAAGAATTATTAAGTATTGTTTACATGTGTTTTGAACTACGTGATAAATTGTACATCTTATAATTGGAAAATCACTACCAAAAAATCGATAAATACAAACAGAAATACCGAGGGAATATTTTTGTTAGTAAATTGCCGAAGGATTTTATCGACGGAAATATTCCCTCGGTATTTACCGAGGGAATTACAATGGGAAAAAAATAAATAAAACAAAGCAAAAAAATGATGACATGCCATTTTTACCAACGGAATTACTGAATTCCATCGGTAATTCCGTCAGAAAAATCGTTGGTAAATAGTCAACACTATTCATCATGTTAATTACAAAGGGAATCACTGATGGAATGTTCCGTCGGTATTTTACAGAGAGCTCTGAAACTATTCACTTCCCAATTGCATTGTTAATTACTGTTCTTTACAGAAAAAATCACTAACAGATTGAAAAGTCGTCAGTGTTATTTGGCGGTTTTCTGAAAAATTTAAATTAAATATTACAGACGGCATCACCGATGGATTGAAAAGTCGTCGGTGATATTTAACGGTTTCTAAAATTTTTTGATTAAATTCAAAATTTAAATTAAATATTACAGGTGGAATTACCGACGGAATGATTAAAAATATTAATATTCAATTATCCGTCGGTAAAACCGTTGGTAAACAACCGAATAAAAAGTTTAGAATTCCTAATTTCACAACATACCGGTCTCGTTTCTTCTTTCGCTTCTTCTTTTTCTTCTCTTCTCTCCTCAACTCCTTTTCTCCTCTCCTTCATGCTCAAGTATGTCTTCTTCTTCTTTCTTTCCTCAACTCCTTCTCTTCTCCTCCATGCTCAGGTATGTCTTCTTCTCCTTTCTTATTTTGTCTTCTCAGTTTTTTTTTAATTAGTATACTTTACGAATTTGTTTTTTTTTCTCTTCTTAACTTCACTTGCAACTACATTAAGGTAAGAAAAAAATTCTTCTTCTTTCGTGTTTTTTTCACAATATTTGTTTTTTATTTTATTTTTAATTGTTTTTGTTCTTAATAATTGTATGAATGTTGTTGTAGGATTTTTTTTCATATGAGATCAATTTTTAGTTGATTTATTTATAGAATTTTTAAATTTTTTTCATATGAATTTTTTTGAGTTAATTTTCTTCTTTTTTCCAAGCATTTTGAGTATTATAGAGTGTTGATTAATATTAATTTAATTATTTTATATTTTTGTAAAATATATTTTTTAAAAATATTTTTAAATAATTACCGACGGAATTACATACGGTTTGTTTCCGATGAAATATTTTTTTTGCTTGCTTTTTTCGTCAGTAAATCCATCGGTAATAATATTTTTTTATTACCAACGGACTTACCGACTGACAAAAAATTACCGACGAAAGATTCACCGATGGAGACTTTTCGTCGGTGATTTCGTCGGTGATTTTTTTACCAACAGAATGGTAGTGCAAATACCGACAGAAAAATCCGTAGGTATATCTAAAGATTTTGGTTGTGAATTTGAGATTCAGTCAGATGTTAATTTTAAGATAGTAAAAATTAACAATGTTGCCTATGAAGAATTAATCAATCTATTATTTTATAAGAGTATAAAAGAAAATTATTTAAAAATAACAACATGTCTGAATTTTGGCTTCCCTAGCTTTAGTTGTTTTTTAGTCGGTTTTCATTATTTCATGTCTAGAGCTTAGTAGTTTGCGTCTAGGGTTCTTTAAAAAAAGAAAAAGGAGGTTATTTTAGTTTTGTGTTGTCTTAGAATATATCAGTAGCATAAAAAGTAAAAAAAAAAAAAAACAATGTCCAAAGAGGAGCAATTGAATTAAAGAATGGGAGGATGGCTGAAAATGAGAGCTTGTATATCAGAAAGACCTTCTTTGCTAGCAAGGTTCTTCTTGGTTTTGATGATGATAATTTTCATCTTGTATATTAGAAGATGTTTCCATGATAAAGATTTGAGGTCAAATCTTTTTAAAGAAGAGAAGGATAATACGAACCAAGTCAGATCTAAATTTGACCTTAAAATGAGTGTTGGCCAGTTTTACAAGATTAGACATATATCTTAAAACATGCATTTAATTGAGCTGAAATTTTATAGGGAGATACTAGACACTTGAAACTATATTGTTATAAGTTATCAGATAAATGGAGTCCAGTAACATATTATTTCAAAGGTTCCAAGTTACTAGACGAATCTTGTAAAATATACCAAACTAAACCTCCATGTACTTTCTAGGTCATATCTAGAGCTACAGGTGGAATTGTTCTGCGATATAAGCTTGGCTGGAAAGTAAACATCTCAAGCTTCTCAACCATATATGGTAGGCTCAGTAATTCTTCCAGGCGAGAGCGAACAACATGTTTGAAGTCAGGACTAAAATCTGCAAAGAATGTGCAAATAATTACAGATTTGGGATACATAGAAGAATTTTAGCTTAAAGACTTTGTTTTTTTATCATATTTTCTTTATTTATTTAATGTTGAACAATGATTTTTCATTTAAGCTTGTTTTGACCCATTAGACATTGTTTAGGGGTTTATTTCATTATTGAACTTATATCAGCTGATTACTAGTTTAGGCTCATTAACTTGCAACCCAAAAGGGGTCCATTAGGCTTAGTTAGAGAAGACTATATTATTTTTTTAGCTGCAAATCTCAATAGTAAGTTAACGAATAAACGTGAGTTTTCTTCTTCTTTTTTTTGTGCCAAAACAACTTTTCTTTACAGGGACAAAGATCGTACCCTGACTTATTAAAGATTAATTAGCTTTGTGGTGTCATTCATATACTTAGGATTCTCAGATATAAGGTTATCTTTGGGTCCAAGTATTTTTCGAATATCTTTAGTTCATAGGTACAGGGTTACCTCTTGGTCAGGGTTCTATGAAACCTGATTTTTTACTTTCCAGGATGTTATCTACTTTGTTGGGAGTTGCTTGACCACGTGATCAAGAGGTCTGCATTAGTTGGTATCAAAGCTATGTTCTATAATCAGGTTATATCCTTTATTTTCTTCTTGTTAGTTTTGGCTTCCTTAGCTTTAGTTGTCTTTGAGTCGATTTTCATTATTTTAGGTCTAGAACTTAGTAGTTTGGATTTAGGGTTCCTTAAGAAAAAGAAAAAAAAAACAAAGGTGTTATTTTAGTTTGGTGCTACCTTCAAATATATTAGTAACATAAAGAGTAAAAAAAAAAAGAACATCCAAAGAGCAGCAAATAAATTAAAGAAGGAGAGGATGGCTAAAAAGAAGAGCTTGTATATCAAGGGGACCTTCTTTACAAATAAAGCTCTTCTTAGTTTTGATGATGATGTGGTTTTTAAGCTTGGTATTGATATGTTGACCTTAGAAGATGTTTTTCATAATACAAATTTGAGATCAAATCTTTTAAATGAAGGGTAGGATGATACAAATCAAGTCAAGTCTGAATTTTGCCTTAAAATGAGTACTGACCAGTTTTGCAAGATTAGGCATATATCTCAAACTGTATATTAGATTGAACTGAAATTTTATAAAGAGATGCTAGACACAATTAACTATATTATGGTATAATTTCAGGTCAAATGGATTTTTATAACATATTATTTTAGAGGGTCAAAGTTACTAGACAAATTTGGTAAAATCTATCAGACTAGACCTTTGTGTACTATTTGGGTCATATCTAGAGCTATAAGAGGACTTCTATAATTCAAGGTTGGCTATCAACTAGATATCGCAAGCTTCTCAATCATATATGGTAGGCTTAGTAATTCATTTAGATGAGAGAGAGAAAAGTGTTTGAAGTCAAGACTGAATATGCCAAGAATGTATAGAAATTGGAGATTCAAGCTATATGGAAGAATTTAAGCATGAAGACTTTGTTTTTATCATCATATTTTATTTCAATAATGAAATAAACCCCTAAACAAATTCTAAAAAGCCAAAACAAGCCTAAATTAAAAAGAATTGTTAAACATTAAATAAATAAAATAAAATAGGATGATAAAAACAAAGTTTTCATGCTAAAATTCTTCCATGTAGCCCGAATCTTTAATTTTTGCATATTATTGGCAGATTTTAGTCCTAACTTCAAACATGTCATTCTCTCTCATCTAGATGAATTACTGAACCTAACATATATGGTTGGAAATCACAAGATGTATAGTTTCCATCCCAACTTGAACCAAAGAAAAATTCCACTTGTAGATTAAGATATGTCTCAAACAGTACATGAAGGTCTAGTAACTTTAACCCTATGAAATAATATGTTTATGAACTTCATTTAACCTAAACATTTACCATACTATACTTTTATGTGTCTTGTATCTCTCTGAAGAAGTTTAGCTTAATCTGATATACAGTTTGAGAGATATGTCTGATCTTACAAAATTTGTCAATAAACATTTTAAGCCCAAATTCAGACATAACTTGGTTTGTATCATCCTCCATTTCTTTAAAAAGATTCAAGCTCAAATCTGTATCATGGAAAACATCTTTTAAGATCAATAAATTAGTACCAAGCAAGAAAATAACATCATCATCAAAACCAAGAAGAACTTTGTTAGCAAAGAAGGTCCCCCTAATAAATAAGTTTTCCTTTTCAGCCATCTTCCCCTTCTTCAATTTTAGTTTATCCTCATATATTTGCTTAGGTGTCAAAGATACAAGAGTTATAGGTCTTCCATTCATCTCAAATGAATATTTATTTGTCACTTCATCATGTATAACTCTCTTATCATATTGTTATGGTCTACCAAGCAACATATGACTAACTTACATTGGCACAACATCACATAATACCTCATCATAATATTTATCAATAGAAAAAACAATAACTTGTTTATTCACTTTCACTTTAACATTATCATCTAACCACTATAATTTATAAGGTATATGATGTTTGGTAGTGTGCAAGTTTAATTTTTCCACCAATTCAATACTAGTTACATTAGTGCAACTACTACCATCTATAATTAAGTTATATACCTTATTCTGAACATGGCATCTCGTATGAAATATGTTCTCCCTTTGACCTTCCAAATCATCCACCTTGACATGCATATTCAATGCTCTCCTCACCACAAATACCTCTCCCTCAATCGAATACTCAACATAAACATCATCAACATCCTCCAATGGTGACATCTTCTCCTCTTCATCCTCACCATCAATCTCAACCTCATTATTAGCTTTCATAACCATAACTCTTTTGTTTGGACACTATCAAGGAACATGACCAAAACCCAAACAATGAAAAGCATTTAATGTCATATTTATGAGAAGTAGGAGCAACATTGTTACCTTTAACAATGGTCAAGGTGTCTTTCTTCTCTCTAGGGTATGTAGCCTTACCCTCCTTATTCAGTTCTGATGGAAAACCCCCAGTGTTAGCCTTATAAATGGGTTTCTAAGGTGTCGAAGGGCCTAATGGCTGACTTTGTCGAATGGTACCCCTCTGTTTAAGATGTTTCTCCACCTTTATGGTCATATACACCATATGCAACTCTATAATATGAGCTATATCATGATTAAGGTCATTCATGAATCTAGTCATAGTAACGTCCCTATCCTTCTCAACATTAGCTTGAATCATAGCAAGTTCGATCTTCTTGAAGTACTCATCAACACTCTTTGTACCTTGACTCAAACTTTACAACAATTGATACAATTCTTTATAGTAGTGGCTAGGCACAAATATCCTCCTCATAATGGATTTCATCTCATCCCAAGTATCAACTTGCCTCTCATAATTCCTTATACGGTCTGTCACTAAATGATCCATCCGTTGATTTATAATGCGTAACTAAGTTACAATTTCATTGTCTCCTCTATATGGTGTCATGTTGTTGCTTGCCTCTAACATTTTCGAATCTGAAAATTAATTAGTTGACAAGAAATACATATTCCTCACCCACTCCCTCATGTGTTTGCACTCCTCTCATGTTTCACTCAAATATATGTTTTTTAAGTATGTTTGTTATGCCTTTTTCCTCTCATCTCACCTTTATTAGGCTCTTGTAGAACTATTTTCAACACCAAATATAACATCCTTAGCAGCATAGCTAAATATGTGTATATGACTCAAGAAGCAAGAAAAATATAAAAACAAGAAAAGACAAAATCACAATTATAATTTCACGAGTAACAAGCGAATTTATATGAAAATTGGACGTTAAAGAAAAAAATGCAAAGGTTATAAAAAAAAAATGACACTTAAATATATCAATTATGATGCTATTATACTATCAAAATTGAAAAATAATAGAAGCGAAACAATTTTGAATTATTGACACAATTTAGACTCGTTATGACAAGTTCCAGTCCCAAATTTATTTCCTATAGCAAACAAACTCCAAATAACCTCAAATTTGATATAGGTTGCGATTAGAACCGTAAACCTCATTATATCAAATTTAAGAATTGTATGGATTTATTTGACTCGAAATTCCCTTCTAATATGAATTTGACCTATTACGATAAGTTTTAATCCTGACCTTGGTTACTATAACAAACGATCTCCAAATGAGCTTAGTTTTTATATGGGGTGCAATTAGGACTCTTAGAACCAATATATAAAATTTGAGAATTTTTAGAATTGGTTGGGTCTGAATTGTCCCTTGTTTGTGTACTATGACATATTCGATAAAAGTGACTTTTAGACATTCTTTTCCTTTTTCTTTGACTTTTTATGCTACTGATATATTCTGAGACAGAAACAAACTAAATTAACATGTTGTTTTTTATAGAAACCCTAGATGCAAACTACTAAGCTTTAGACACGAAATAATCAAAAACCAAATCAAAGACATCTAAAGCTAAGGAAACTGAAACTAACAAGAAGAAAATAAATGATATAACTTGATTTTGGAGCCTAACTTTCATACTAAATGATGTGTACCTCTTAATCACATGGTCAAGCAACCCCCAACGAAGTAGATAACAATCTGGAAAGCCAAAAATCAGGTTTGATAGAACATTAACCCAAAGGTATTGGAAAAAAAATTGGACCCGGAGATATCCGTATATCTAAGAACCCTTAGTATGTGAATGATGTCAAGAAACGAATTAATCTTTAATAAGTCAGTGTACGATATTTGTCCCTACAAAAAACAGTTGTCTTGCCATAAACAAACAAAAAGAAAACTAATGTTTATTCTTCAACTTACTGCCACAATTTGCTACTCAAAAAAACATTATATAGTCTCCCCTAACTAAACCTAATGGACCCCTTTGGGTAGGGGTGATCATTTTCGGTTCGGTTCGGTTTTTATCAAAAAAAAATAACCAAACCGATTTTTTTTTTGAAAAAAAAACCGAAACCGAACCGAAACCGGGTCAAACCGACCGGTTTCGGTTCGGTTCGGTTTTTTTAGGGAAAAAACCGGTTCAGACCGGTTTGGCTCAGTTTTCTCTGTTTTTCCGGTTTTGGCTCGGTTTTTCCGGTTTGGCTCGGTTTTTTTCCGGTTTTTTGTCGGTTTCGGTTCGGTTCGGTTTTTTCAGTTTTTTGTTTATAAAACTGAAACCGAACCAAACCGGCCAGTTTTTTCAAAAAATTAATCGGTTTAATCGGTTTTTTTTTTCGGTTCGGTTTTTTCGGTTATTTTTTTTCCGGTTTTCTCGGTTTAATCGGTTTTCTGGTTTTTTTGCTCACCCCTACCTTTGGGTTGTAAGCTAATGGGCCTAGACTAGTAATCAACTAACATGACCCCTTTGGGTTGTAAGCTAATGGGCCCAGACTAGTAATCAACTAACATAAGTCTAATAATGAAATAAACCCCTAAACAATATCTGATGGGCCAGAACAAGCTCAATTTAAAAATAATTATTCAAAATAAAATAAATAAATTAAAATAATAAAAACAAAGTTTTCATGCTAAAATTCCTCCATGTAAACTGAATCTCTAATTTTTTCATATTCTTATCAGATTATAGTCCTAACTTCAAACATGTCATTCTCTCTCGTTTAGATAAATTACTAAACCAACCATATATGATCGGAAATAACAAGATGTCTAGTTCCATCTCACCTTGAATCAGAACAAGATTCCACCTATAGTTCCAGATATGTCCCAAACAGTACATGAAGGTCTCGTTTGACAAATTTAACAAGATTAGTCTAATAAATTTGACCCAATGAAATAATATTTTCCTGAACTCAATTTTACTTGAAAATTTATCAAAATATATTTCCATATGTCTAGTATCTCCCTATAAAGTTTTAGCTCAATCCAATGTACGGTTTGACATGTATGTTTGATCTCGTAAAATTGATCAGTAGATATTTTAAGGCCAAATTCAGACCTAATGTGGTTCATTTCATATAATTAATAACTTAATCTTCAATGGAGATAGAAATAGCCTAAAAAATCAAATAGAATGGAGGGTCCTTAACTTGACTTTAATAAGTTAAGAATAAGAGAAAGGTATTGCTACAAAATTTACTAGGAAAAAATGTAAAAGAAGAGAAAAGAAAAGGAATTGTGAAGGTTGTAAAAGAAAAATAATAAATTGGGATAAGAAAGATAAATTATAGAAAAAACAGTAATGAAATTGTATATAGAGGGCAGCTATTGTTTTTAGCAACTATATGATCTTTTTATATTATTAAAGAGATAGAAACCTACAGGAATGATAATTCTTAACCTTATAAAAAATGTTGATAGCAAATCAAGATCTCATAATATGAATCCTAATATAATTTAAACTCATATGAATCTTTATAATAACATGTTTTCCAACTAATTTGTGATACTTGCCACCATAATCAGTTTGAACTCTTTCTAAACCTGGTTAATCTTACTATTAACAATCAATTTAACCTTTCTTTCCCTTCTTAGTAGTGAACAATTATTGTTTTTATTTTGTCAACACGGATGTTTATTTTTGGTATAAATAATGTCCATCATATTCTTTTATTTAAAGCTTAAATGAAAGAATATCCCTTGCCATTTCAATGTTGAAACTGATCATACAAATCGACCATAAATAATATGGAAAATGAATATTATTTCCCAAAATTATTGAGTACACTTTACTATTTGACATGTTACTAAATCAAATCATTTTAACAAGAAGTGTGCTCTAGCTTTCAAAAGCAATGCTTATAATTTACAAAAACAACAATGTTATATCATAATTAATTTATCAATTCTTTAATTAACACCTAACATGAAAAAACCATAGATTTTTAAAAAGAAATGAACCACAAACCCTAAGCTTCCCTTCTCTTATCAATCTTTGAAATGGCATTCTCAAGCTCTGCTTTGTAAGAATTTAACCTTATGACTAATTGAATCCATCACATAAATTGGTTATCATCAATAATGCTCTAGTACACATGACTAAACAAAGAAGAAATCACCAAAAAAGGAGACAATTTATTTTTCTTTTATGTTTAAAGAGAGAGACTTCATTTACAACATGGTCATGCGAATCTTATTGTTTAGAAGAAGTCAATTCCCATATGGGACAACATTGCTACTGCGGACTACATTGGTGAGGAATGGAAATGCCATGGGATTTTTTTACAATTTAACTATCCAGAATTCCCACCTAGCTAAATAAAGAATTGTTGGCTACCATTTCTCTTTTTCATGATACTCTTTGTATGAAATGACTTGACATTTTACTAGTTTTTTTCTCAGCTAGGATATAAAAAAGTTCACACTTGTCCTTCATATCATAGTTACCAATAATGGCACCCATATAAGGATCTTTCTTCACTTATAGCTTCACCTTTTCTTTTATCTCATTAACTTTAGACTCTAATTACTCTTCAAAAATAATAAAATTTCTAGCCTTGTTGAGACCATAACCTTTGTGATTGTATAGAGATATAATATAAAAGTCATATAAAAAGACTTAGGACTAGTTTTTTTTAAAAAAAATTCTTAGGTTGTTATGCTATTGTAATGAACAATATTTTTCAAGGATTCTGATTCTTTAGCTGACCTAGAGGCTATAAGATGTAATTGGGAGAAGCTTGTATTAGTCCATAGAGGTGAATAAGAAGGGAAATCTTTAGTCATCCCTAATTACTCAATATGGAGACACAATGAATTATTTGCGATACATGAAAGTGTGGGAATACAAGGCCCAATGGAAATTAGCAAAATGGGATAATTTATAAATAAAGAACCTAAGGGAAAAAGGATAAACAATGAAAAAGAATTGTGAGAAGAGTTGGATAGGCTGAGAATTGAGTTAAATAACAACAGAAGTCAGCATAAATTCTTAGAAAACCAGCTTTTGGAAAAAGAGAAGCTGAAGGTCTTATAAATCAGCAGCTGAAAAAAAAAAGATGAGTTAATAGTTGCACTAATAAAAGACTTGGAACAAGGAAATAATGATCAGGCAATGGTTAAAAAGACCGAGGAAATTGTGCATGGGATCCAAGAGCGGTTGAGGGAAAGAGTAGCAAAGTATGATGATCTGGTGAACAAGCATATGATGTTGAATAATAAGCTGATATAATTGAAAAGGGCTTTTGAGGACAACAGACATGTTGACAAGGGATTTATACTTCTTTGAAGAAAAAAAAAGGAATCATAACCAAATGAGGTTGAAGGCTAAAAAGGAGAAAAACAGATTAGTTAATCTCAGCATTAAGGAAAAAAGAAGCTTAAGAGCTCAGTACAAGGCCCAAGCTCATGATGAAAGAGAAGCTAAAAGGGCAGCTGATTCAAACATGAAGGAGTACCAGGATAGAGTAAATACCTTAAGAGACTAGGTCTTTATAGTTTTGTCTAAACTAGGATTTTAGGAGGAAGAATTAAGAAAATTGAAAGAGCAATATCTAGAAGCTGAGAGAGAGCTAGGTGAGCTGAGATAGAAATTCAATGTATGGCAAGATCATATTAGCAACTTCAATGTACAGCTGAACATGAAGATAGTATAGCTTCGTATTGAATGGGAAGAACTTTAGAGGGTTAGGAACCATATCCAGCAATTAGAGAAGATAATTCAAATACTAGTAGGAACAATGATTTGCTGGCCACAAGCAATGGTGCACTGCTTCAAGACAACAATTTGTTCCATTAAAAGATTAAATAGACAAATAGGTTGATCGATAGGGTGGCTCGAAAGGCATTGCGAGTGAAGGTCTCCATGATCTACAATAATGTTGGCAAGTATACATAGTATTTGAGTGAGGTTTCAACTTTTATAAAAAAAATATAGCCAATATAAGGGTGGCATTTAAGAATTAGTAGAGATGTATAAGATTTTTATTCCATAATGAAAACTCATTGTATGAACTATTTTCTTTTGATGAATGAGAAGGGCTTAGACCCACTCTTCATATGGTGTTTTTTAATATGTATGGAATTCAACCGATTCAAGGACTTGATAAAAATCTTTTCAAATTCATCAGACTACAGATTCTATTTGTATTTAACAAAGAAGTCATGGATTAACTCCTTGAACATGTTAATCCATATTCAATATATGTGTACCTGCATTTACATTCATAAGCATGTACACATTCATGTCTTAGAGTTTGAATGTCATGAGTATGCGAGGTTCAAATATAGGTCCTGAAAAGCTTGAATCCATATATTTTATAACACCCAACTTCAATAGCGAAATATGGAAGATGAAGAATGTGCTCACTGTGATGCCCACTTTCAAAAAAAAGTTGGATTCCTTGAAGGTTAACATAGCCTGCATCGCTAGCTTGCTCGAGCAAATGCTCAAAAACATAACTGGTGAAGGCCTATCCAATTAGCCTATGACTTTTTCTCAGACCCATGCAACCATTCAGTTTGAAGAAATGATGGGTGAACAAGGCTAGGAACCCCTGTTTAATACAGTATTTATACAGCCAATAATACATGCACTAGTCCTATCAGTTGTAGACACATTTGTTAATGAACCCTATAAAACAAAGTCCTCTAAGTACATTGATCACAATAAGATAGTTATGCTAGAAGACAAAGTAAGGGCCATTGAAGGAGTGGATTTGTATGATCCCATACAAGTCGTAGAAATGTGTCTGGTCCTGAATGTAGTTGTACTAAAAATGTTCCGTACACCTAAGTTCATAAATTACACCGGAACTCAGTATCTTATCACCCACCTCAAGTCTTATTGCAACAAGATGGCAGAAGTAATGCATGATGAAAAATTGTTGATACACTTCTTTTAGGAAAATTTGAGCATGACAACATTAAGTTGGTACATAAAGTTTCATCAAGCAGTATAAGTACAATATAAACATTGCCCCTAATAGAATAAGCTTGTCTCATCTAGAGAAGGGAGACAAAGAGACCATGAGAGAGTATACCCAATGCTAAAGATATTTGGTTGTAGAGGTGTATCCTCTATTTTAGATAAAGAGATGGTTACTCTATTTGCAAATATGCTCAAGACGCCATACTATGAACATGTTATGGGTAGTTCAGCACAGTAATTTACTGTTGTCATGGTCGAGCGTATAGAGCAAAGGATAAAAAGTGGTAGAATCTTCGCGCCCGTTGAAAGAAAGGCTTTGAATGGAAAAAGGATGTTGATCATATTAAGGGTGGCTACATAAGCAACAATTCCAAAACTACAACACTCCATCTATTTATCCCAAATCACTAATATCAACTTTAACTCCTTTTTTTCTATCAAAAAACTTGAAACCCAAAACAACCTAAGACAAATTACCAAAGAATCCAGGAACAGTTACCCCCACTAGCACTACCCTCAAATGAGATGTATCAAAAGCTACTGAGTATCAAACATATAGCTCTAGTACCACTCGCGCCACTACAACCACCCTATCCCTGCTAGTGTAAGCCATAATTTACCTGTGAATATCACATCTGTATCATTGGACAACATTAATACCTACAATGCCTTCAAGAATAAGCTCGTGCAATTAATCAAAGTCGGGTGGATAATTTTTTTAGGAGGCCCCGAATGTAAATACAAACCCCCTACCCAATCATACCTTGGGTAGTATATTAGTAAATGCATTAGATACTGAAGGCTCAAGGTGCTTAAAGGTGTCGTTGGATAAGGTTCATAAAATACTGGTAGAAGCCGACTACTAGAAGGGTAGTTGTGAAAATGGATCAACAAGCAGAAATTTTTATAGGTATCACCATGAAGAAGGCCATATGATCAACCATTATGAAGGTTTCCATAATAAGATGATACAAATGCTAACTCAATAAACTCTTAGAATGGAAAGGGCAATAGATAAAGAAGTGTCCATGGTAGATAAGCCTAGCAAAAATAAAGAAGTTTATCGGATAAAGTAAACTACAATGATTTACCACATAACTACAGGTACTCCTTCTAGAGCACGCAACCAGTAGAAGTTGAAGGCTTAACCCGCAACGAAAGATGCTTTACCCTAGAAGAGCTTGAGAAACAAAGGAAGGTTAAAGGGAAAGAAGTAGTTGACCTGAAGGAAGAAGTGAACAAACTTGTCACTTAATAAGAGACCAATGAGTTCTTAAGGATGATGAAATATGGTGAATACAGTGTTGTTGAGCAGCTTAAGAGGACTTCTGCTAGAATATCATTTTTGTCAATGATCTTGAGTTTTGAACCACATCAGAAAGCTCTACAAAAGGTTTTGAACGACATATATAAATATATATATACACACACCTCAAGATATCAACTAAGAAACTATGATACACCTAGTAAGGAGAATCTAGGCTTTAAATTATGTGTACTTCATAAAAGATGAATAGGATCCGATTGGTATTGGGGATGACAAACCATTGTACATCACAGTGCGATGCAAAGATGTCCTAATAGGGAAGGTACTGGTCGACAATGGTTCGACATTGAACCTTCTGCCAAGGTATATGATGGGAGAAATGCTCATTGATAAGTCACACATGAAACCAAGTATTATGCTGACGAGAGCATATAATGGCTCACCAAGGAAAACAATTAGTACCCTAGAAGTAGAGCTATATGTAAGGAAACAAGTGTTCTTGCTGACACTGCAGGTAATGGACATTCATCATTCCTATAGTCTATTATGATAAAGACCATGGATCCATGCAGCTAGAGCGATAGCCTTTTTGTTACATCAGTTCTTGAAATATATCATGAATGAGATGCTGGTAATTGTCGAGGTTGAAGAGACAGTTTACATGATAAGGAATGTGATTGTACCATTTATCAAGAGTGAAGATTGAAAGGACAAGAATATTCATGCTTTTGAAATCATGAATGCTGAGTGGGTTCCTAAGAATACAGTACTGAGAAAGCTAAAAAATTCAGAATCAGCAAGGATGGCTACCAATTGCCTTTTAAAATATGGGATTTCTTTCCAGTATAATCCTGATACTAGGATGCCAAAGCAACTCAATGTGATGAAATTAAAATGTGCTGACCAAAGATTCAGGCTTGGATATAAGCCCAAGAAAGACGACTATAAATGCATCACCAGGATCAAAAGGGGGGCAAGAATGGCAAAGATTAAAAGTCAAGAGCCAAAAGAGAAAGAACTTATTATCCTGCCACTTCGAACAACCTTCTCGAGACCTACTCAGGTGATTAGATTTAAAAATGAAATGTTAAAGATAACAGATCTCCATATCAGAGCTTTAGAATGTAAAGATGAAGAGCATATTGAGGAGGTAAAAGTCAAAGTGGAGGATGAGATGCTACCATAAATGTCTATGCACATTGTCAATGAAATCCCTGTGAAAGCCTTTATAAAAAGGTAGTTGATAGGGAAGTGTACCAGAATTGGAAAATAAAACATGTTCCTATTGTGTTCAAAAAGTAATTTTCCTTGTTTGACTATGCTTGCTGAGATTTTGTTTGGTTATGTTTTGTTGTTGTCTTGTTATGTTTTGTGGATTCTACCTATTTCAAGTCTTGATGGTAATTTTGGCTCATGATGCCACAAGACCCTCTTTTTTCAAATGAGCCTTTTATTTTAATGAGATCATACATTTTTCTATGTTCAAAATTTTTCTCGTTTCCTTTTGTATACAATGCAAATACACACTTATATAAGTGCATCTTATGCTTTCAGAAGTTCTGAAAGTGAATCTTCCATCAATTCACAAACTCACTACTGAGAATAATTGGCCAGACTTTAAAAAAATAATTGCAATGGGTGATGAAGATTAGGAATGAGAGGACCTAAAAAACGTTTACTCGGTTGATGGAAAAAGCTGAGAAAAATTGGGAACCCACTAGTGAAGTACTAGATGTAATAAATTTACGTACTGAACAAGATAAGAAAGAATTGAAAATTGGTACCCTTATCACGGTCGAGGAGAGAGATGGTTTGATTTCTCTATTACAAGAATATATGGATATCTTTGCCTAGAGTTATATGGATATGCCTGGTTTGGACACCAACATAGTGGATATCACGGCAGTACATCGGTCAAACAGAAGACTAGATGAATGCGCTCAAATATGCTTGATTAGAACTTAAAAGTGCATTTACAGGAAGTAGATGTTATTGAAGAATTAGTTTATGATCAATTTGAATCTACCGTGAGTAAAACAGAGTTTGACAAATATGCAGATTTGCAAATGATTTATTCTCAAGGAGAAATTGAGGACAAGAAAGGCATCAAAAATGTTGATACGGATCTTTTGTCAAGATTGACAATAGATTCGACATCCGACATCACACCAATCAATGATTACTTTCCTGATGAATCTTTACTTTCTCTTAGTTCAATGCCTTAGTTTGCTAAAAATATCAAGTTTCTTGCTTCAGTATTTTTGCCAGCTCACTCGAGTACCGATGACAAAGGAAAGTTTTGAATGAAGTGAAGAACTTTTATTTGGATGACCCTTACTTATTCAAATATTATCCTGATCAACTATTTCGAAGATGCATTTCAGACAATGAGGTAAGTAGTGTCATTAAACTTTGTCATTCTGAGGCATGTGGGAGTCATTTCTCGTCAAAAAAGACGACTGCAAAAATCTTACAATGTGGATTCTATTGGTCCACCATGTTCAAAGACACATGTGTTCTGCAAAGCTTGTGAAAATTATCAAAAGTCAGGATTTATTTCAAAACATAAGGAATCTTTAGATAATCTTCTATTGACTTTTGAAACGTATCCTGGTGGAGATATGCATTATGCAATTCATGATTTATAACCCAATTTTCATAAAGAACATGCTCATCATAGTCTTGGGAATCTGACTAAAAAAGACCATATTTGCTAGTTTTTAAGAAAACTGGATGGGAAGCTTATCCTCGACCCATAAAGGGCGTTTAAGCCGTTCTTGGACGTAAAACCAAAGGAAGATGTGAGCCACAATCACAACTACCTGTACATACACATGTTTTCAAAAAAATAGAGAGAGAGAGAGAGATAAAGAGACTCTAGTTGGCCTACATATAGGTGGTATGATTGCATTTTTAATTTCTCATCTATAAAATCTTATCTTCCTTCCCTTCATTTCTACTCAACTCATATATTCAACAAATATAGAAGTGTGTAGAAATGGCAGGTTCCTCAAGTTATCAAATAAGAAATATTTGTGTTTTTGGTGGATCCAGTCTTGGGAAGGAAATAGAGTTTTTAGAATCAGCAAATCATCTTGGTCATATACTAGCTGAGAGAAAGATTCATTTAGTGTATGGGGGAGGCAGCCTTGGGTTAATGGGGGGTGTGTCAATAGCTGCATTTTTAGGAGGCAGTCAAGTTTTGGGGGTCGTCCCCAATGCTTTAGCAAAAGGGGACATCATTGGAAAAATAATTGGAGAGGAACTACAGGTCTCCTTAATGTCTGATCGAATAAATACAATGTTTAACCATGTTGATGCCTTCATTGTCTTACCAGGTGGTTTGGGCACATTGGAAGAGATCTTTCATATTTCCTCCTGGGCCCAACTTCACATTCACCATAAACCTATAGGTTTGTTAAATGTTAATGGTTTTTATGATAATTTGTTATCTTTTCTTGATCATGCTGTGGAACAGAAATTTCTATCTTCGACATGACAAATCATAATCTCTGCTACTACTGTTGAACAATTGATTGACCAACTACAATCTTTCATCCCTATAATTGATCCCTCCATGAGTCGCATAAACTAGTCAACCATGTACAGCCGTAAAAAGCTTAGATTGGATTTACGCCTTCGTTTGTAAAAACTTTGTGTCTTTTTGTTTTATTATTGTGTTTTGTTGTTTCTTATATTTGTTTAAGTGTGTTTCAGGTTTGTCAATGTTCGTTGTTTCAGGTGATGTCTTATATACTCTATCTTTCTACCTTAGGGCATTGAGGATAATGTCTCCTTTTGGTTGGGGGGACAGGGTAGTAGTTGATATTAAAAAAAAATTAATTAACTAACTACGATTTCTATTATTAAAACCATTTGCAAAACTGTTATTACTAGGATGGCAGAGTAAAGGAGGAATTTTAGTGACTCTTGAGACGCATCTTAGTAAACATTCTTAACAAGGTCTATCAGAATACTTCTTAAAATATTCAGGTTTACAAACTTTCCCATTGTTATCACTTGATTCTGCTCATATACTCATTTAACAAGTATTCTTAAACCTTCATTTTCACACACACACTTTAACATATGATTGTGGGTTGCACATTGGATTATTACATTATT
>Ga0307517_10003154_pt1 | contig 25918 bp, 10 predicted proteins | sample 23_EM_MG_FD_194515 | JGI IMG/M metagenome (GOLD analysis project Ga0307517, IMG submission 194515) | Populus trichocarpa ectomycorrhiza microbial communities from riparian zone in the Pacific Northwest, United States - 23_EM | ecosystem: Host-associated > Plants > Roots > Unclassified | place... | reverse complement strand
CATTCGTTTTTTATTTGTCAAAAAACTATTGTAACCATTTATATATATATATATATATATATATAAACTAAAAAAATCTAATAATTTTGAACTAATTTCCCACGAAAACAAGGAGCTAGCCTTCACATGCTACTTTATCTTACAATAATTCGAAGGAGCCCTTTTCCTTTGAAATTAACAAGAGAAAACTAGAGAGAATAAGCAGGCTGGTATATTAACAAGTACATGAGACCAGACTTGCACACGTGTGAATAAAACATGTAATAAAAATATAACAATGGGAATTTATCCTTCACTAATTAATTAGTTGAAAACATTTATAAAAGCAGCGAATAGAAAAGGTTCTAATCATGTTTTTTTGGAATGAAATTAAGTTCAGTTCAGATAGTTGACTTTTTAAAATATAAGTTAAATTTTCGGAAACTCAATAAAAAAATCTTATCAAACACAAGGCAAGTACAAAATCATGGTTCACAAGCTAGCTTATACATAGAGTTAGGAGCATCTGTAATATTGAGATAATAGTTATTTTTTAGAATATTTTTTATTTTTTAAAATTTATTTTTAATATTAATATATTAAAATAATCTAAAAATAAAAAAAAAATAACTTGAAGTAGAAATTAATTAAAAAATATCAAATCCTTTTGAAAACTACTTTTAAAACAAATTATATGGTTTTCTTATTAAAAATAATAATTATGGACGGTGGATAGTTATCCGAGCCAACGGACTCGGTCTCCTATAAAATTGATGGGTATGTCCTATCCATCATGAGTTCTTATTAAATTAAAAGTTATTCATATGATTACGTAACGAATATCTTATTTCTTTCGGAATGCATTTAATAAATTTATTAGAAGGAAGAGGAAGTAATTAAATTATGCATAGATACATGTATAAGTTATAAGCTCGGCTGACAACCTAAATATTATAATAAATAAAATAAAAGTTATATGTACAGTTAGCCTTTTGCAGTCAGATGTCAATTATAATTTTATTTATTTGGTTTTATTTAGGGGGGAGCAATAAAATTATTCTTTTTTAAGTACTTGCAAAGATTTTCCTTTTTCTTTTAATTTTCTATGCGGCATTGGTTGGTGTGAAAGGATACATCACATTGTTAATTTTCTTGAACACCAATAATAATATAGGGTCCTCATTCCCCAACATTAGTTAGGATGCCCATTCAAGAATGGCTACGGCCTTGAACAGGAGGAGAGAGTTGAGAAATGTAAAATTTATGAGCTTCTCAAGGGAATTACAAGTAGGGATGGAAATTTTACCAGAATCATATGGAGACCACTTTAGCTAAACATATTTCCTCCTCAAGATGGTATGCTATTAAGAATTTCAAAGGTAACCATCTACGTGGTGGCTCAGTGGTAAAAGCTTGGGACCAAGAGGTTTGTTTCCTCTGTGGTCTCAGGTTCGAGTCATGTGGTTGCTCATATGATGGCCACTGGAGGCTTACATGGTCGTTAACTTCAGGGCCCGTGGGATTAGTCGAGGTGCGCGCAAACTGGCCCGGACACCCACGTTAAACTAAAAAATAAAAAAAAGAATTTCAAAGGCTTAATTTTTTGTGGGTTTTAATGAATGATTCCCAGTGTTGTAATGATTTTCGGCTTCGACAAGTTCGGTGGATCCATCAAATTTATTTTGTTTTATTTATGAAACTTGATCGAGAGTTATTTTAATGTATACAAGTGCTTTTTTTGAAGAATAGCACAAATAAAAATTTAAATATAAAAATAGCATAGTTTATAAAGTTGGGCATATGTTTTTTTTTAATTTATCAAAAATCATTTAAAATTGTGTAAGTGGTACATGCACAACCTTTAAATTGGGAGGCTGTAAGCTTTTATTTCTTCTTTAGCTATCTTTTGTTAGGCTCTCATGCTGACTTGTCGAGCCTTTGCTGTGAGCTTAGCCATAAAGATAATGTTTGATAAAAATAGTACATTGTTTGCCATCATAATGACATATATGCTTAATATAAAAGGAAAATCAAGAAATAACAAATGGAAAAATAGAACGTGACATTGGCATCCATACACTGCTTTATCTTAATCCAATTGCTTCAACTTAATCCAATACATGATCGATCACAGACAGAGGTTCAATTAATTATGATTGTTCTTCAACATAAAATATGATCTGGAAGTGCTTGGATGAGAATAGGTAGAAATGAGAAGAGAGAAAATAAAATCATGACCGATGTATTTTCGTTTAGTCTCTTTTATATTTGTATTTTTTTAAGTGAACTCGTGAAGTAATTAATTACTAGTTACTATTTAAATACTATAAAATTTCTCCATAATTGTACTACTATAATTTTCACGAAACTCTGAACATCATGTCCTGTTTTTCTTCTCTTATATTTAGAATTTGTTTAAGAGTATAATAGGTGTTGTTTTTTTAAAATGTATTTTGCTTGTAAATATATTGAAATAATATTTTTTTTATCTTTAAAAATTTATCTTTAATATCAACACATTAAAAACACGGTTCACCCACAATTAGTTTTAATATGTTAAAATGTGTTGGTTTAAACTCATGCTCAATTAGTGCATCTTTAATTCACATCCTATTGATCAACTTCTTCATTTCCTGGTTGTTTTTTGGAATTGCAAAAAGATTGAGAACTCGACATATTTTTATTGAGAGCTTAAAAGTTGTAAAAGAACCATCTCAATTTAATAATTTAAGTTGTTAGATTAGATTAGATTTTAATATATGATTTATATTATTCTCTAACACACCTCCTCAAATAAAAGTTTTTTGGGTTTGAAATTTACACAGGTTCACACGACTTTATACTTAATTTTTATCAAATAAATGAGAATGGTGAGATTTGAACTCGTGACCGCTTGGTCATCCAGACTTTGATACCATATCAAAGAACTATTTTAACCCAAAAACTTAAGCTGTTAAATAAAATTTTAGAATATAAATATTATTCTCTAACATAACCATTATTATAACCCAATCATTCCAACTTTTTGGTCCAGGTTTCCTTTATGGTTTTAGCCTTTTTAAACTCAATATTTGTAAACATAGTGACCTTAACTTTTGTCTTTAGCTCATTAAATACGTAGTTTAATAGATGTGTGCCCTCCACTTAAAAGACCTTTTTATATGCATATTCTTCCTCCCTTTTTTCTGCAAACAACCATTTTAGAATCATCTAAAAAGAAACCTTTTTGTTTGCGTGAAAACAAAAGAATATAAAAACAGCTTTGCCCAGTAAGATAAACAGTTTGAAACAAATTCCATCAATGGATTCTTAGCAGCCCACAACACCACTAGTAGTCCTCTACTTCTGTCGTTTTGTTGCCAAATTGGAAGCTCAGTGCAGCTTCATGGATGCGATTCCATCAATGTTTTTATTTTGGCTCCCTTTTACTGTTTTTTAGTTATAAAAACTTCTTCGTGTGCTCATTGGCTGGGCGGCCATTTCATACACAACGATGTCTATCTAGTATCTGTAATGATAATGAGAATGAAAGATTTCTATTCCAGCAACGACACGTCACATCTTTTTATTATATTTTCTCTTATATAACATGTGGCATTATCTACAAGGCGATTTTTTAAATTTCTCTCATATGATATGTGATATTGTTTTATATTTAAAAAATTATTTCATATATACAAGGAGAATTAAAGTATAATCTCATCCATATCTTATCAGCAGGATAATCTTATTATAATTTTATCATTATCTTTATTTGTGAATTTAAAAATAATTCTAGCAGTTTGGTTCAAGGCCCAAACAGCTGCACTAGCCTAGCCCATCTAGACTTTTCCTTCTCCTCCCACCTTTTACACTTCACGGGCTGTCCAATATGCACACGTGGAATATTTTTAAATTATTGGTGGATTTAGCCTCTCAAACACTGGATGGATTAATAATCAAAGCTGTAGCCAGAGTGTCCAAGCTATTTCCGATGGATCCATAAAGATTTAAGAGCAAGGAATGCCACAGGAATGAGCAGGGACATGGTGGAGAGAGCCAAAACAAGAGCACATTTCCGTCTAATATAATTGTCAAGGGGAAAGCATACACTGAGAAGTACGAAAAGTCTATACAAACAAGAAACGTATTCACTATAGGGGCATCTTGCAACATCTGCGGTGGTAAATTACCAGACTTGGAGCTGATTTTTGGCTGTGATAATGATCGGCCAGTCATCCGATCAGGTGATTATTGAGGACCAAGCAAGACAGGCCCGCTACTGTTGTTCCAGACAAGTGGATCAAGGATACTGGGTTCCCTGATTGGTTCTTCTAGGGATGGTATAGTTCCTAAATTCTTCTTCTTGTACATTCAGACTGATTTTTATGCTTAGTATAAAAATGGTAAGTTCTATACTAGGAATATTGTATAGGTGACGAAAGTTCTTACAAGAATTTAGACCAGTTAATAGGAATGGTCAACCAAGAAATTTCTCAGATGAATTAAGTGTTTGAGCCTGCTTGATGAAGATATGGGGGGAAGATTAGCTAGGCTTACGCAGTGTAATTTGAACTTCATGTCGGGTTTGTGAATAGTGAGGAATTGATGATAACCATTTATTATTATTGGGTCCTCTATAGCATAGCAAATAATGGCATGATTTTATATATATATATATATTAATGGAATGATGATTTGGCAACAAAATATGAATAAAAGTGACAGCGAACTTTTTATTTGTTATTTAGTAGTGAAATTTTGATGATAAATATGAATAAAGATGTAGTTTATAAAAGATTTTTTTTTAAAAAAACAATAATAAAAAAAAAACATGTAGATTTTTATTTATTCAGTGTTTTTTTAAATTACTCAAATCAAAAGGATAGAATCATTTATAGTAAAATTGAATCCATTATAAACAATGAATCAAAATATTAGAACATAAGTGAATCTTCAAAAAAAAAAAGATAAAAACTAATTAAACTATAGACAAATACAACTTGTTAAAAATTCAAACAACAAGTATAAATTATTTTAAAATATATTTATTTGTGTCGAGAATAATTTTCATTCAAACATTAATAGTCATTGTAGTTATTAATAAGTTTCAATTACACTAAATAAATATAAGAATAATTTTCTTAAATAGTGACCATAATGATAAGGTTTACATATAACAACTTGATGGGTTGTTATTAATTGACTAGAAAATAAAATTTATAAACTTGTTTATTATATGGTTTGAAATAAGCATCTAAATAATATCTTGAAATTTTTTTAAAAATTATGTTATCAAATAAATTTAAAATTAATAAATATATTTATGCTCAAAGCACATATTAAGTTGTATTATTGAATTTCTCTATGTGAACCACATGTTAATTTTAGGCAGCAAGTAATTATCATCGGTCTTTATTTTAGTTGACCACTCATTTCATCATGTACGTAACAATTTCCTTCCCAAACTGCGACAGCTATAATTATAGTTTTATATTGGACTATAATGATACATGTTGGATTTGACAGGCACAAGCAATTGGAAAAATAGCAAGTGATTTCATTCAAGAAGAGCTAAAAATGGGCTCCGCATATGAATACATGTTTCTTCTCCCGAACGAGTATGCTAAGCTTCTGAAATTTAAGCCACAAGTGCCCGACGGAGCTGCTGGGATGTGCTCAGAAATTCTGGCCTGTTCCGCAGAGCATGGGTTGGAGAGGAAATTCATGATAGAATCATTTGTAAAGAAGAGTCCTCCTACTACATGTCCAGCCACCATGCCACCTCCTTTCAAACCTGGTGTTGATTTTGTTCATCATTACAAGAAACCAGAGGTATAAATGGACAATAAACAAAACTCACTGAAGGCCTCTTGAATACTGGACGGGGTGATCTTGGGTCTACTGAACCTATAAGGTTGGCAAACATGGGCTGTAGGTCTATAAATCAAGATGAATTCACACCACTTGCTCTTTAGGCTTTTTTTTGGACCCTCTTTAAGATTGTCACCAAGAGCATTAAATTAGCCAACAGCTGTAGGATTTGGGACCAGTAAAGGCAACGTCGGTGGCTGATCAATTCACTGTCAACGAATTCATGAGCTTTGTTACTGCATACGCTGACATATAGCTCTCAGATGTGAAGATAGCGACTACTTTGTGCTTTATAGGTATATAATTGAGGCCAATTTATTGACAAGGAACTGAAAATCTTCTGCGAAGACAAGCTAAATATTGTTGTTCTAATATGAACTTCACATGCAGGAGATCATAGCAGTCACAGAAAAGTCTGAAATATGTTGAAACGCACCCATTCCACGGACCACACTGGTATGAACACTGATGAGTAATGAGGTTATTTGATCCAAAAAGTAGGGGAACTCATAACCTGTCTGCATTCCAATTCATGGCTATGATTTTGTTGGTGATTTAGCAGCAAAAGCCTGGCCCAGCTAACACACTCCAGGCAGATTGGCCTGCCCATACCAAAGCTTGCCACAAATTGGTGTATTTTCGTAACAGTACAAGCATTGATTTCCTCCTACTATTATATTAGAATCTTTTATATATATAAAATAAGCTGCCATACAATGGACGAAAGCACATAGAATCCGGCAGCTCTCCTCTCCAAGAGAACAGGCCAACAGGGTGACTTCAAATTACAAGGTCCAGTAGTGAAAAGGGGGTCTTGTTCGTAATTTTATGTAGTTGATCCTAAAATGCCAAAAATATTGGAGGTTTGTCCTTTTTTCTGCTGCAGAGTGCAGAGCGCATAGCTCCTGAAATTGGCAAATATAATTAGGTCATGCCTCCTGAGTTCTTGACTTCGCGGATTATTAGAAATGAGAGTATTAATTTAATGAGACTCTAGTTCCGCTAGTTCCACTGCTCCTTCTTTAGACAGGTCGCAGATTCTTTTTTTTTTTCAAAGAAAAATCAACACGCTACCAAGTACCAAACATCATTATTGCGTTGACAAATACTCAAAAAATATAGCAATGTTTAGTTTTTAAAGCGTTTTTAATTAAAAAAAATATTTTAAAATGATATTTTTTTATTTTTAATATTAGTATATTAAAACAGTTAAAAATAACCCTACAATAGGGGTGAATTTTTTTTTTTTTGGGATTGATGGGGGTGATGTTGATATCAAACGACCTGGTGAAGTTTTCAGGAGCCAGTGTTAGGTTTAAATTTCTTTAAGGGAAAGTTTGGTATGGGTAGCAGAAGCAGCAAACCCATGGAGGGAAATCATTGGCTTTTACAGCAGTGGCAGCCATGGAGATTAATATTATTAGATTGTTTCTTTTTCAAAATTCGATTGTAGTGACATATTATAGATATAGACCATACCAAACTTTGAAAAATCTTGTTTTTCAATCTACTTCGATTATCACGAGTGGGACAGCTTACCTAATCCCACTATAAAGCAAGCTATAAACATGCTTAATAAAAATTAAATACAAGAATGCCCACACACTCTATAGCGCGTAGATACAACTTCACTGATATGACATGTCAGGTTCCATGCAGAACTCCTCTGCAACAATGTCGTGAATTTTAATATTCGATTCTAGGTTCATTTATTCCGAGCGGAAATTAAAATGCGGCATAGGTTTTTTAAAAAAAAACATTGTTATTTAAAAATATATTAAAATAATATTTTTTTTAATCTCAAAATATAATAATTTTAAACAAATAAAAAATTTAAATTTTTTAAAAACATTATTTAACCACGTTACCAAATATCATCTTCATGTTCTTGCACGCGGAGTATTTTTGAGCTTTGTCATGTCTATTTATATTTATATGTGCTTGTACGTGTGATGTCGAAGCAAGGGGGGGAATAGTGGAGGTGGGAAGAAACTAATGTAATGCGAAAACACAATGGGACCAACCCTAATATAAAAGAAGAGATCTCTCGTCATCTTTCTTCCCTTCTTTTTTCTTTTTTTTTCTCTCTTTTAATACAAGTAGTTGCTTTAGTAAAAAAGACATGAGGGGGTCCTTATCAAGGAAAAGCACATGGGCAGTGTTCATGACTTCTTCTTCATAGCAAGGGATCCCCCCTCAGTCTCAGCATTGACTCCATGGATGCAGCCTTTTCAAGAAACCACCACCAACCCATCTCGACTGGGTACAACCCACCCACGCATGACCCGTAAGAAGTCTGAAGTCGTGGGCATGGGGAGTTGGGCCATGTAGATGAGATTTCTATGTGTCAAAATCTCACTGGTGGGTACAGACCCCGAAGGGTCCCACTGAGCATTTATTCCTGACACCTGCTCATGTTCAAATGGGGCTGAGCTCATCTGATCATAGTCTTTAATTGAAAATCATAAGGCTCCTTTGCCTTGCCTCCTCATCCCTTCAAAAACTCTCGAGATTTTATTATTATGTTTCTTGTTTGGAAGCACCGTCAGTGAGGACCTTTGGAGAGTGTTTACCAGAATGGTTCCGATTATGTTTTAAAGTATTTTTTTTATTTTAAGAAGTATTAAAATATATTTTTTAATTTATTTTTAATATTAGCATGTTAATACACTAAAAAAACACTAAAAAATTAAATCTAAAACTAAAAAAATAAATTTTAATAAAAACACAGATTAAAACTTATTCTGAATCTATTGCTTCATGTTTAAACAATGTCCATGCCTTCTGTCACCGGTCAGATGCACGCAGGGGAAAATTAAAAAAAAAAAAAAGAGGAAGGGAAAGACTCATGCTCGTGCCAAAACAGAAAGGTCAGCCAGAAAATATTCGTATATTAAATTAAAATATATTATAATGTGTTGTTTAATAACTTGCCGGCCCTTTCAATATATGGTGTGCACTTTGCTAATTGTTGTTTTCGTTCACAACCATGAAGGCAGTTCAGTTCAGTTCATATAGAGTAATATAATTTTAGGAAGACTTGTCCACACACAGGTGAACTCTTGCGGGTGTTGGTCCTTCCTTGCTTGATGCCAAATCAGAAAAAGGAAGCGGTGGTTGTTACCCCTGAATGGTTTGAGGAGGGTGTTTTGGGGTTTTTAATGGGCACATATTTTTCACCCCTTTTTTTCCATCTCTTTCTTTCTTTTACACAGGAGAGAAAATGAGTACAAAACAGAGGGTAGATGGAGAAGAAAAGACTATGGGGCGAATCAGGGAAGAAAAGACTATGGGGAAAGAGTGAGGATGTTCAAAACAAAACTAACGGATGCAAGGGAGATTAATGAGGTAATAAGTAGAAGAAAAAAGATCCACAGAAGAGAAGAGCAAGTTGGAGAGGGGGGAAATGATAGGCACAAAATAGACAATTGAAAGAGAAAAAAAAGAAAAAAAAATGGAGATTCAAATCTGTCAATTTTAACATTTCACTACTGTTTTGATCATAACTAGATCTACAGAAAAAAATTTCATGCAATTCTAGTTTCATTAGAAAATCAGCATCTATATATTTCCATTGATATATTGTAATCCTTTTAATTCATTAATACAAGAGAGAACCATGCATTTGAAGTTGAGTTTTAATTCTGCTAGCAAATTATAAAAATGATATTAGTTTTATTTAAATTAGTTGAACAATTATTTTAATTATTATTAGACCTTTTAGAGATATTAGGGCTTTTATTTAAATTTGGGTGCATTGATTTAATATTATTTATTAGATTTATTCATATTCGTTAGGGGTATCATATTAGGCTTATGATTCTTTCTAGTATAAATACTCTTTTGTATAAACTTTTTGTAAAAAAAGTTATTTTTAATAAAGAGATTGATATTCTTGTTATCTTTTATGTGATTGAGTGATTCTCATACTAAGTTCTTGATTGAACTTACAAATTCTTTGAAGGATTGATCAACTTCGCTGTGATTTTATACTACTTACTTACGTTTCTTTATAGGCATAGGGTGGAAGTGATCATTGCATATAATTTTGGTTCTTTAAGGCAGGTTCTTATTGGGTCAAGTTGCAAACCATTCAAATCTAATTTTAATGTATTTTGAGAGGTGTCCAGATCAAAAAGAGTTCATGCAAAACTCACCTCTTATAAAGAGCGACATAAATATAAGAAACCTTAATTAAAAAAAAATCACCATGACAATGGGCATGACATTGAGTATTTTTATTCTTTAAAAAAATGAAATAAGAAGACTTATCGTAAAATGTTACCTCTAATAATTTGTAAGAAGAAAAATGTAACCTAAACAAAAAGAAAAAGAAATTGCCACATCCTGCATTTATGAGGTAATTTAATGTGATTGAGGTGTATAAATATCTCATATTACCATGTAATAAAAAAAAATATTCAATAATTAAAAATTATAGATTCAAGTCTTTTGATAGATATATATAAATATAGAAAATTATAATGGTTATGGACTGCCTTGTAACTTTTTATTTTTTTAGTTTAATGTTGGTGTACGGTCTAACTTGCACTTACCTCGACTAACTTAGCAAGGCCAACGGTGGATATGAGCTGAAATAACATTTCGCATCTGTACCAACTACCTGTTATTTAGCACCATGAAATCGTAACAGTTTCATGAGAAGATATGAGGTTAATATTGTCATCATATCATATTGGAGTAGCTTAAGTGGGTGATACTAACCTGTTTGGCAACTTGGTGTGCCGTGTTTTTGAAAAAAAAAAATTATTTATTTATTTTTATATTTTAAAGTTATTTTCATATTTTAATATTAAAAATAAAATTTTAAAACTAAAAAAATTTTATTTAAATATATTTTTAAATGAAAATTATTTTAAAAGCAATCAACAAATACCAAACAGTCTTAAATGAAATGAGAATGCGGCACATGATTACTGGCGCGAACACTGGATATGGGACCTCCTGCTTCTAATTATGGATTTTTTAACACAAAAAAAGAGCCCACTTTGGCCTAATTGAGTTTGTGTTCTTCACATTTCTCTTTTTTCCCAGAACCTAAAGTAAGAGAGCACCTTTTTTTTTCTTTCAAAATTCATATCATTTTTTTTTGATATTGCCAAAAAAAAACAAAGAAGTCAAATGATCAAGGGCAAGTAATTTAATATCAGAAAATAAAATTTAAAAAAACCAATTTAAAAAAAACCTAAAAAAATACTAAAATTAAATCGGGCTAATATTCAAAACTTGTAGCCTGGATCATGAGACCATAATTATTACATAAAAGAAAAACATGAAAAATTCATGAAGCAAGATTCCTAGTAATCCAAAAATAAATAGTAATAAAAAGAATGAGGATCAAATTTAATATAAAACTAAATGAAATATAAGGGACAAAATTTAAAAATAATAATCAAAATAACGAGAATCAAATTAGATACTCAAATTAAATAAAAACAAAATTAAAAAAATAAACTTTAAAAACCACTCAAATAATAGTAATAAAAAAATTAAGGACCAAGTTGATACAAATACAAACTAACAAAGCACATTTAAATTTTGGAAGGGCAAACGTAAGACCTGAGACAAGGAAAGAGAAAAGAGGGAGAAAAAAAAGTTTATCGGAGCTCAATCACTGTATTGTCGACACATGTCTAACCACCAAAAAAAGGATGTCCAGACGCTTCCAACATCGTTGTGGAAGGTGGTGTTTGGCCGATGAGAGAAGCTTCACACACTGCTCAAAGAGCACAAGAGTCTTCCACTTGTTGATGCATGCATTGCACACGCCAATTACTTTTGTTTTTTTGAATGATATTTTATATTTATTAAAATACAAAATTGCTCTCTGATCAACTTGATTACAACTAAAAAATAATGATGAAAATCCAAAAATGTTTTTAGATGCTAGTTTATTTATTTTTTACTTTTAAATATAATTTAATCATTTTATTATGTTTTAAAGAGTGAAAATCTATAAAAACTCTTAGCTTTCAGTTAAATAAATTTCGTTTTTAAGTGTGATGTAATTATTTTACAGCATTTTAAAAAATATAAAAAGATCAAGCTAACCCTAACCAATATGATAATAACCAATGAATCTTAAAAAAACAGTATTACCTCTAAAAGTCAGTCTAATAGTTTGTTTAATAAGGAAAAAATCACTATTAAATTATTACAGTCCACAATATTTTTAGTGTGCCTCTACAGTGAAATTTCATTGAGCTCCATTAGTTTTTTTTATGTTAATAATAATGTTGCATACACGAAAACGTTGATAAAATGAAATATGTAAAGTATTTTTCATGAAAGAAGGTTTAATATTTAATTCCTAAATCATTCAATATTTTCAAAAGAATGTTGTTCCTCGCACCTGTGAATAAGATTCATACATAATTATTATGGTAGGTCGGTCTTTCTTTTCTGCATGGAGGATAATGTTTTTAACCTTTATTAGTAAACTACGTACTGCTTTTCTAATAATATCTCCTTTTTTTTCATCGTGTTGATTGGTTTGACTATCATGTTATGTCTTTATCATTATTTGTTTAAATTGTGACGGTGGGTTTTTATAACCATGTTTCACTTTTAAGCATGGTTTTTAAACCCAGTCCGGTGGCCGGCCCGATTCAAAACCTGAATTTCAAGTTTTGACTGGGTCACTGGGTCGGCCGGGTCAATTTTTATTTTTTAAAAAATTCAAAATAACGTTGTTTTAGTAAAAAAAACGAAAGTAACGAATTGCAACCAGGTTTTGACCGGGTTTTGCCGGGTCAACCCGCCGGTCGGCCGGGTCACACCGTGTCATGACTTTTCCTATTTTTTTATCAACCCGGCCCGATTTCAGCCCCAGATTAACCGGGTCCTAGATCGACCAGCCGGATAGGATCGACTTTCAAAAATATGCTTTTAAGATTTCATTTAAGATATTTTTTTATTATATAAATTATTTTCAAATCTAAAGCCTTTAAAAACCAATTTTCTCTCGGAAAAGAAAAAAAGGTTAGGAGGCAAATGAATACGCGATGATTTTTTAAATAACTTTAATTAAGTAGCTTTCTTTACAGCCTAGCAAGAACATCTCCCACTATTTAGAGAGGTCAAATTAATAATGTTATTTTTTAAATAATATAAATATATTTTTTATTTATGTTAATAGAAAAAAATCGTTTAGAAAAGTCAATTATATTTTAATATATTTGATATTAATAAAATTATTTATTAATTATAATTAATTAATATAGCTCCAATTAAATTTTTTTGTATAAAAATGTATAAAATAAATTTTTATAATTTTTAACTAATATATAAAAATAACTTTTTTTAAAAAATACTATTATGACTTTCCAATATATCTGTTTTTTTAAACTGAAAAAACAAAAGATAAAAGGCCATTTGGCTCTTCCCCTTAAGATATGCCCTGAAGTAGTTACAGTCTTAAGTACTAACAAAACTTCTCTTGGAATCAAAGTTTCTCTCTCCCATCTTTGCTTTGCTTTTGCGTGTACAGTTGAAGTGATTTTGCTTTCCTAGGTTGTTGCCAAATCTTGAATTTATGCTTAAACTTAGTAAGTACTAGAGTTAGAGGAGTAGGGATAGTTTTCTTGTTTTCAAGATAAACGAAGCTTTCACTTCATCACTACCACATTGCAATCAAAGACTTGAACTCTCTTGTGGTTTCTTTATAAAAACCCACTTCGCCAATCAACCTGGTTCCTTTTCCCTTCTATTGCTCTCTCTTTGGTTATTGGGTTCATGTTTTGGATCTTTTTAGTTTTCTTGAAACAAAGAGAGAGGAGTAGAGATTTCTTGCAGGGTAAAAATGAGATCCTATGCTTCGCTTCAGCTTCTTTCTGTTTTTTCTCTTCTTCTTTTTGTGACTTGTGACCCCTTTGCCAGAGATGAAGGTATGCATTATCACTCAAGTTCTCAGATCTTGATTCTTTTTTTTATATATAAATGCTTTGTTTTGCTGATAAAAAGTTGGAAAAGACGATAAACTTGAATTCTCATGATCTGAAAGTGAGCTAACTAGTGTCACTAGGCTGAATTGAGCTGTGTTAGTTATGGTGTAATCAATGTGAAAACTTCAAGATTCGAACTTGGGTTCTTCCTGCATTTACTATGTGACCTAATACCGTTAGTGGCATTGGAAGTCATGTGATCTGAAAGTAATGCACGGTACTGAAATTTACTGACCTGAGAAAGTGCTGGACTTTGGTAATTATAGAGTCTAGTACTCTTCACTAAATGGAATTTATGAACTTCTGAACAGTTTGGGCACTTACAGCATTCAAGGAAGCTATATATGAAGACCCGCATATGGTTTTGTCCAGTTGGAATGCCTTAGATGCAGATCCTTGTGGTTGGTCAGGCATTTCCTGCTCTTTTGCTGGAGACCATGTTGTAAAGATGTAAGATATGACCCGTCAATTTTTTCTTTGTCAAACTTCAGGATTAGATACGTTATAGTCTTTCTAAAGTTAGATCCTGATGCATAGTATATGTGTAGGTGCATTTTATCAGTGAATCAAGTTTGACCATTTATCTGTTGGAATTCTGTTTTTGCAGAAACATAACTGGGTACTCTTTAAGGGGATTTCTTGCCCCGGAATTGGGTCAGATCAAATTTTTGCAACAACTGTATGTTTCTTTGCTCTTCCTCTTCCCTTTCTTTTCGCTATACTGATACGTATGCTTTGTATTTAAAGCTTTTTTCTTTTTCGGTGTTTTTGATGTTTTGTAGAATCTTGCACGGTAATAATCTGATTGGGATTATACCAAAAGAACTGGGAATGTTGAAATACCTCCAGGTCTTGGATTTGGGAGCAAATCAATTAACGGGCCCTATTCCTCCAGAGATTGCAAATCTAATCAGTGTCATTAAAATGTAAAAGAATTTCTTATTGTGGTTAGCAATTGGACTTATATGGTTGGCGTTATTTGAGTTTTTTCTTACTTTCTCATTTTATGTTGTGGTAGAAACCTTCAGTCCAATGGATTAACAGGAAGCTTGCCTCCTGAACTTGGCAATTTGAAGTCCCTTCAAGAACTACGGCTTGATAGGAATAGATTTCAAGGATCTGTTCCTGCTAGTAGCAGCTCAGATTTCACTTCTAGTGCGTATGGAATGTAAGTATAATTCTGAAAGCACATAACTCTTTGTTTATGATGCAAATTAGAGGGAAGAAAGAAATTCTATTAAGCAACAATACCATTCTTATTTAAATATGTTGTACAAGAATGTGATTGTATGAGTGAAAAACAGTTTCGCCAGAAATCTGAAGCCTTAGAATGAGATATAAGATCATTTTTAATCAGTTGAACCTTGTGTTTTTTATTCTTTAAATTTGTTACTTATAATTCACTCCTGCTTCAGGTATGCCTCAAACACAAACTTAACTGGCCTGTGTCAAGCATCTGAATTAAAAGTGGCTGATTTCTCCTACAACTTCTTTACTGGGAGCATTCCTAAGTGCTTGGGGTATCTTCCGAGGTACATAAGCTTACTCTAAGCTTTTTCCTACTAGGATGTGAATGCTACATAAGCTTACTATGTTAAAACGTATGTCATTCAGCACAAGCTTCCAAGGGAACTGCCTTCAGAACAAAGATCTGAGACAGCGTTCCTCTTCTCTTTGTGGTACGTATGAAATGGTTTTCTTTCAGCCTTCAGGCTCCCATTGCTGTATTTGTGAACTACACTACTGTGTGTCAATATGTCTATGGACATTAATGTTTGAAATGAAGAGCAATCCCCCTGGTATGCACAGTATGAGCATGAGGTTGTCTGTTTCTATGTGAATTGGTAGTGATATATCATCATAAATGCCTTGTCATGCTAAAAGCTTGATTTTTGTTCCTCAACATAAGAATTGGATAGAGATTTCTTTCTCTTTTAGTCTGTGCTCCAAAATGAGTGTGGTGTGTGACATTCAAATCTTTAGGTTTTTTAAACAGTGTTGCCCTACTCTCAAAGGCCCCAACTTTCACATGATTCTATTTTTTTGTTTTTTGGAATTGAGGGGAGATGTTGAAGACCTAACCCAAATGCATGGGCTCTTATGCTCTCCTAGTCTCCTTTGTCCTTAGTACTTCTGGCATTGCTTACATAAAGCTCAAATTGGGATGGAGAGGGTGTTGCTTTTGTCTGTATAATAACCTATTGTCCAACTGAACCTTGTAATAACAGGTGTGTCTGGTGGCCAGTAATAAATTACGGTGATTATACTGACTGATTAATTCCTTTTATAGATCATGCTCCTCCTGCCAGAACCCCTCAAACAACAAACCCCAAGCAACAGCCTGCTGAAGATTTATCCAACCAGCATCCTAGGGCATCAAAACCTGCCTGGCTTTTGGCTCTGGAAATAGTGACAGGAACCATGGTGGGCTGTCTCTTTCTTATCGCCTTTATAACTGCTCTTCAGAGATGCAAGGACAAATCTTCTCTCATAATCCCTTGGAAGAAATCATCGAGTCAGAAGGACCATGTGACAGTATACATAGGTTTGCTTCCATATTACCGAACCATAACCTATGCTTCAGTGTTATTTAAAAGTGTTTTTAAAAGTAATTTGTGTTGTCTTATTGTGCGTATATTTCACACAGATTCTGAGATGTTAAAAGATGTAGTGAGATTCAGTAGGATGGAGCTTGAAGTAGCCTGTGAAGACTTCAGTAACATTATTGGCTCTTCTCCAGACAGTTTGGTTTACAAGGGCACTGTGAAAGGTGGCCCTGAGATTGCTGTCATATCCCTCTGCATCAAAGAAGAACACTGGACAGGCTATCTTGAACTCTATTTTCAGAGAGAGGTGAAGACTTGTTCCTTGTCACTGCAATTTTTTTTGTATAAAGCTTTTATAAAGAAAAGACACTGAACAACTACAGATGTAAAAGCTGAGAAATTTGGGATAGCCTTTTTTGAGATGCTTTTTTATTAATTTTTTATCCAATTCAGGTGGCGGATTTGGCAAGATTAAATAATGAGAATGCAGGAAAGTTGCTGGGCTATTGTAGTGAGAGCACTCCATTTACGAGGATGTTAGTTTTTGAATATGCATCAAATGGAACCCTGTATGAGCACCTTCACTGTAAGTCGAGTTTCTTGCTTGGGACAATCAACATTCGTAAAATGTGATATACTTGCTTAAAGTTGATCAAACAACCTGCACGGATGCAGATGGAGAAGGATGCCAGTTAACTTGGACACGGCGCATGAAAATCATTATAGGCATTGCTCGTGGACTGAAGTACTTTCATGCTGAACTTGATCCACCTTTTACTATATCAGAGTTAAATTCCAGTTCTGTGTATCTCACAGAGGACTTTTCCCCTAAGGTACTCAGTGATGCCTCGCTCTATTTTTATAAACAAGGTTAAACTCAACCCATTCTACACAAGGATGAAAAATTGTGTTCCTAAGTCTGTTGGCACTTCCCTTTTGATATATCATAGAAAAAATGGGAATTGTTTGCGAGGTTGAATTCCCCTCAGATAAGTTAAATTTTTTTAGCTATGGTCACTGTTCGCTTATGTAACCCAAATGAATCATATCAAACATTCTATCATTATACTCTTATCCGAGAACTGGAAAACTTATGAGCTTTGGTAGCTTGGAAATCAATGACCTTGGCCACACTTCATTTCTAGGGTACATTCATTGGTTTAAGCATGTAAAATCTTTCAATATGTCTGAAACTGTCTTCTGTAACCAGAAATCTAGTACATGTCATTCCTTACCCCTATAAATTGTGTTCCTCTGAAATTTCTATTTGGTTGTCCCTCAGTTGGTTGATTTTGAAAGTTGGAAGAGTATTCTTGCAAGATCAGAGAAGAACTCAGGCTCCATAGGCGGCCAAGGTGCTATTTGTGTGCTTCCAAATTCTCTGGAGGGACGCCATCTCGATGTCCAAGGGAACATTTATGCTTTTGGTGTTCTGTTATTGGAAATAATCAGCGGAAGACCTCCACACTGCAAGGACAAGGGGCGCTTGGTAGATTGGGTAAGAAATCTTTTGTAGTTAAACATTCACAGATTTCCATTATAGGTAACCTCAAAGAAACAGGTATGTGGAAAAATTATTGCCCATATAACTTAAGTGGCGAAAGGCTTAAAAACTTCTCTATTCTATAGGCTAAGGACTTCCTCGAACTACCGGAAGCAATGGCATATGTGGTGGATCCCGAGTTGAAGCATTTCAGATTCGAGGACCTCAATGTTATATGTGAAGTTGTAAACCTTTGCATCCATCCAGACCCCGCTAAGCAGCCTTCCATGCAGGAGTTGAGTACCATTCTAGAGAGCAGAATTGATACAACTATACCGGCCGACTTCAAGGCATCTTCTTTGGCATGGGCAGAGCTTGCACTGTCATCATAATTGATTTGAAGCCTGACGCTAACACACTGTAAATCAGATTAATACAATTGTAATAGTCCTTTCTTTTCTTTTACTTTTTTTTTCACACTTCAGTTGTCTGAAGTCCTTGTAAATGTGTTAAATTGTGTGTGCGCTAAAAGAAACAAATAGCTTCTTTATGACAATAGCGTTATTGTATACCATTGGATGAGTAAAGTTACGACAATAGTAAACTTTTTACTTTAAACCGAGTCGGCAATTTCTGTTCTCTGGTTATGATTTTTTCTCTCTTTTCATAAAACAGGTCAAATTAATGGAAGCTCGCTGTTTCAAATTTCAATACGCTAATTCTAGCAATCACATTTATTTGCTTTAAAATGCATGTACTTTTATAGAACAAGGTAACAAACATAAACTTGGAATAAAATTTAAAACACAAACCTCGTATGCATTCAAACAAGCCGATTTCTCTTTTAATGTTGCCATGTTACAACTTACATCTTCTCCCCTGTATTTACTTGGCATTCCATGCTGTCCAAGGAGCAGCCTTAATTTTATCGCCATAGTGCAAAATTAACGTTGTAGCTGGGTTGAGTCTACAAATGCCATGAAATTTTGCAATAGCATCGTCCAACTTGTTTAGATTGAAACACAAGCTAAGCTAATAAAAAAATAATGAGCAAAGTTTTCAAGCAAAGATGGTAACAAGAAGAAGTATGATGACACCACCCGTCATTCTCAATCAAGGATGGTAATTCTATATGATTATTCTGTTGTTCGTTCAACATAACCTCTCTAATTGGATCGGTTACTATCCAATTTGACCAGAGTAAATGATGGCTCGATGAGAGTTATGTATTAGATCCAATTTTTCTTTTCGGTGAATGCATCTAATTTATTCTGAACTTCTTCAACACCTTCTCAACATATTTCTTTTAACAAATAAAGACACTTCTCCTTGACAAATAAACACACCTTGGAACCTCCTTGAAATATTTTCAAGAAAATAGAAGCTTGGGTAGTTTTTGCTCATAGAACGGTGACCCACGTGACAAGATATTTTTTTTTGTTTTTTTTAAATGAGGTTGAAATATTCTTTGAAATGGTTTTAAACTATTGTTGGCTTAGAAAAATGTATATGCACAAAGTTTGCAAAAAATTATATTTGCCTCTTAAGTGTTTAGAAATTTCTTTAGCACCATGAATAATATATATATATATATATAATGTTAACAAAGTTATAATCCTTTGAATTTTGTTGTTTGAGGTTGCAATATATCAACCTTGATATCTCAACTTCTGATTAGAAAACGCTTGTAAAGAGATGTACAAAACTGTTTGGAAACGTGGTGCAAACCGTATTCCTAAAAAAATTTAATTTTTTTTTGCTAAAATTTAATATGGTTTGTATGTTTTAGATCGTTTTGATGTGCTGATATCAAAAATAATTTTTAAAAAATGAAAAAACATCATTAACATGCATTTCAGCACAAAAAATTATTTGAAAAGTAATCACTACCACACTGCCAAGCATGTTTGTAATGCGGGCTAAGACGTGTATTTATGAAATAAAAGAATTAGAATTGCTTCTAGATACACTAGATGTTTCCATAAACTGTTCATCATGTTACATGAACTCATGTTTTCGATGCACACTCCTTGATGTTCAATTTTCATTGTTATTTTTTTAAAAAAATTTCCCTCACCATTGACCATAAGTTAATGGGCGCATTTTTTGCTATGCTTTTCCATAACATTTTTCTTTGTTATTTTTTTAAATTTTAATTTTTTTGGGTTATTTTGGATATGCGATGAGGGTGTTGTTTCAGAATTTTGCTTGGAGCTTTGCTATTTTTTTTTTATTTGCCCCTAACATGGGGAATTAAAAAATATCTTTTCTCATTTCAAACACAAACTACTTGAATTAATAGGTAATAACCTGTAGCATAGGTTGTTCATACTAGCATAAAACATTTTATCATAAGTTTATGCCTTTTTAACCTACTATGTATCATTATCATTATTCATAATGTCAAAGAGAAATATGCGATATTCAAGGCAATAATTGGTTTAGAAAAACTAAAGGGTTTCTTACTCTCTTTTTTTTTTTGGGTGCTACTAAGGGATAGATTAACTTTTTTTTTTATACAAACAACATGTTTTGGATCATGATAGCCAACCTAAGTGTTTTTTTAGATTTGATAGATTTACCATTCCATTCCCTAGGATTGAGGAATGAAATGTCAAATGCTGCTATTAAACAATCATCAAGTTATTTTATGAAATCAATATGTAATTCAATTTTTATTATAAAAGTGTGAAACATGCATTTAGCATGGAGTTTTTTTTTTTGTAAATCCAAGTAAGTTTGCTATAAATTCACTCTAGTAAAGTCTATTAGCTTATCAATCATATTAATACAAAATCATGCATTATGCAATTTGGAGGATTTATTTCAGCCTCCTAGTTATTGAGCTTTTCCCCCTCGACACACCTATTCATTAGAAATCATGTTTACACCTTCTTCCCTTGTAAAAATGTTGTTTTGTAAGGAGTTTGCGTCTACACTTGGGGCATTTTGACTTCTTTTTCAAATGTTATCGGACTTGACTTGATAGGGTTAAATATCTTGCCTTTTAAAGCATCACAATTATTAATGTTATGTCCAATAACACCATCGTTTGTATTCACATTTGTTAAGAATAAATTTTGATATTCAGTTAATACTTAATTTAGTAAAATAAAATTCAATTTATCAATTCAAACCAATTAAAATTTTAAAGATCTAGTTTCAAACTGAAACAAATATTCAATCTATTTTTAAAGGGATAACATTTTTATTCAAAAACTTTCTGACTTAATCTTTGTTAGATTCAACATATTTATTATCATTTATTCACTTATATAATTCTCGAATTATTTTATTAAATGTATTTATAAACTTTTCAATTTGTAGCAATTTTTGTAGTGCTTTTTATTAACGTTAACAACTAGTTTAATTAATGACATTTTAAGAATATAAATACACAAAAAATCATATAGTTATCTTACTCAAATTTGCCCGTTGAAGCATAAAAGATTAAACCAGGGAGGAATATCTTCACCCAACTGCTCGTCCTCATTAAAGCCATTAAAAAGAACCGGCAACGTTTACCATATTCTCATAATTGAGAAAATAAGATGCTGCGGTCACATACACTGGTCTTAGTTTGAACTAAGGTGAGCCCTTGAGTATTTGTCCTTTTATTAAGCTGCTTCCAACATTATCTGTTCTCACCCTCAATCCATCCTTCTTCTCCAACTCCACTAAACTTTTTACCGGTATAGTGTTATGTCTCTTAGAGTTCCGGTTTGTCTCTTCTACTTATATTGGAGATGGAATCAAAATGCACTTCAATTAGGTTAGCCTCCAACTCCTGGGGCAGAAAGATGTGATTTTCTAGAAAAAAACTTAGCTGAAAAGGGAGGAAGCAACGATTATAGGTGTGCCATTTATGCAGAATCTTTCTGGGGACAGCAGATTGTTTGCCTTCTCTCTTGCGGACACTAGCTCTACCTTCAAGGCATTGAGGGTTGGATAAAAAACCATTCTCCGTGTCTTTTTTTGCCGGGAAGTTTATGAAGGAGGAAGAGGAGCTGAAGTTGAAGCTGTTTGATTTCAACTCTGCATTTTTCCAAGGCATTTTTACTATTTATAGCAGTAGTGACGGGTTATGCTATTTAGAGTTCTTATTTAACCTTTAGAAGTTCTTAGTATGTGATTAATTGTGGTTAGATAATTAATTATATAATTACGATTGTCGATTTTTTTTTTTATTTCTCCATTTTCGAAGCTGCTTCATATCTGGTATCACACTTGTGATTGCCGCAAACTTGTAGTAAAAACAATAGTGATCACCAAGGAAAAAAAATATTAATGAAAAACGTAAAAAATCACCTAATAAAAATGGCTCGTATACACTCGGATCTTTGTTGTTTCGTCTAACCATGTACAGATTAATTATTGATTCTGACAGAAACTACATCTAGATTTTCCTTGCAGTACAACCACTCAACTGTACACAGTATATCAAGAAAGAAATTATCAGGTCTTCCTGGCAGTGGCATTCTTAAGATTTCGTAGCGTCATCATCAGCTGTTGTCTTTCACCTTCTACCTGTGCAAACTTGAGACTCATTTCCGAATATCTTTCTTGCATCTCCTTCAGTTCATTTTCCATTGATTTGTTTCTCTCCTTCAATGACTCTAGTTCACCCAACTCCTCATTGGCATTGTGGTCCGTGTTGTTGACAGAGCAGGTTTTTGGTTCTAACTCCGATGCACTGGAATGATCGCTGGAAGGAAACAGCAAAAGATTTCAATCACAGGAACAAGCTAGGAGCAAAGTAGAATACAAACCAACTCAAATAGAACTATTGTTTCTTCAAAATCATACCTCTTGATTGACAGTTTTAAATTCCCATTTTCTTTGGACATCCCTGATGTACTACTGCTTGGATTTTCATCCCTGCTTAAATCTTCAGCTATATCACCATTTGGAGTAATCCCAATGTTGTCTTCAGATGACTGCATTGCAGGCTCAACAGTTTAGATTAAGAAACAGTGTTATTTTGCACACTTAACGAATTTGAAAGAAGATATAACAGTTCAATCGAGATAGACAACTGGTTAAAAGGTTGCTCATAGATCAAAAAAGGAACCTCATCTATTTCTTCCATGGCTCGAAACTCATCTATGTCCAGATATTTGAGCAACACAAACACATCGTTTCTAATGTACATGATATATAATGATTATCATTGCTAACCTTTCGGAGTTGGTTGCAGCAGAAACATGCGCAGTTCTGGTTGAGTTCTTCCACCCTGCCCTCCAACTCTTCAATTTTGTTTTGAAGATCCCTTTCCTTCTCTGAAAACGAATTTGCAGAGGCTTCTAGAGAAGTTTCCTTTAACTTTATTTGTACCTGCCACACAAAATCACAAGAAAGGGAGTATTGTCAAGTCAACTGCAATTGTGCCAAATCAAGAACAAAATTTCATAAATCAGAGTGCACTAAGAATAGGTAAACCAAAGAATATGATGGGAAGATCATAAAGGGGTTTGTCCATCTTGACTCTAGTGACCGTCGTTATCGCCAACACCAGCTATTTTGCCATTGCATATTCTAGTTGAAATTTTTAATTAAAAAAACTTGGAAATAAACATTTACCTCAAGCAATTTTATTCTGTCCCTCAGATTTGCCATCTCTTTAGAGCCATAAGGAACTGGAGCAAACTTATTGTTTCTCATGGTACTTTTTGTTCCTTCAGAAACTGCTATGCATTTGTTGCTTTCCTTGAGTTTCTTCTCCATGCTGGTCAAAGCATCTTCCTTCTTCTTCGGCTCACTCTTTAATTGGAGTAACTGCCTTCTAAGTTTTTCTTTTGCCAACTCATCCTCAAACAGAGAATGTTTCAAGTCATCACATTGAGCTTTAAGCATTCTGACCTCTGATTGCAAGAGACTCACTGCAGACTCCTTCTCATCCTTGAGACACCTCATTCTATTTAACTCCTCCTGCGACTTCTCTGCTTCCTTCTTCAACAAAGAAATTGTACTCACCAGTTCATTCCGTTTCATATTTCCTTTTTGTACCAGCGCGTCAGTGTGCTTAATTGATGTCTTCATTTGTTCCACCTCTAAACTCATATTTTCTTTCTGTTCTGCTTGCTCAGAAAGGTGATTGTTTTCTATTGAGAGCATTTCAAGCTCAGCTTTTAGGCCTTGGATTTCATGGGAGAAGGCTCCAACACATTCTTCATCATGCTTCTCTTGCTGTTCAAGCTGTCTGGATTTATCCTCAATTTCCATCAACATCTGTTCTATCTGATGCATTTTCAAATTCAGTTGGTTGGAAAGAACATGCAGTTTTGACTCATAACCATCCTTAACTGATTGGAGCTCCTCGTTAGCTTTCTGAAGCATTTCTTCCAGTTTTCCTTTCTGCATATGTAGTTCACTAGCTTCTGCAAGCGCTTTCATAGCTACCTTCTCATTTGCATCAAAAGTTGAGGCCATATGAATGGACAACCTCCTAAATTCTTCTTGCAGTTTCTCAGCTGTATTAGCGTTTTTCAATTTTGTCTTTCGCAAGGCTTCCTCTGCTTGAATGGCTCTCTGCTCCTGCTCAACTCTTGCACTTGTTACGACCTCCAGATCAGCATCAAACTCTTGGGCCTGCTGTTCCAATTCTTTCTCCAGGCTCTTTATATGGGTTTGTAGTTCCTTTATGGCTGTCAAAGAATCAGAGTTTTCCTTTGACTGCTTCTTTAGTTCATTTTCTAAGCTCTCAACCTGAGCTTCTAGTTCATTTGTGTTGGGAAACGAAGGGGAGCATTCATACTGTATCTTCAGCTGTTCTTGCAGCTGACTTTGTTCTAATTTATATGACATGTCATGGTTCTCCTGCTTCAATATCTCATAGTCGAGTGCCAGCTGCTCCATTTGCATCTCCAGCTCATCTCTCTCTCCCCTATAGATCTCTATTTCACTGCAGAGGTCCATAATCTTTTGCTCCAGAGAACACGTTTCTTTAGCATCCTTATGCTCCTTAACAAGTTCTTCCAGTGCCTTTTGCTCTTCATCATCACCAGTCTTACTTCTTGAGATTGCATTCTCATAGGATCTTGCTTTGTTGGAAAGGTCAGATGTTTCCCTACTTTTCTGCTCTAACATTTCATTGAGGTCTTTCACAGCAAGTATCAACTCAGCATTTGATTCCAGCGTTTTCTGAAGTTGTAACCGGAGGTTGGAATTCAGGTCCTTCTCATAATTCAGCTCTCGTCGAACTTCTTCAAGAAATGGATCCCCACATTTGAAAGGTAACTTGTTTTTGCTTTTTGCCTCCTCCATCCATTTCTGAAATGCCTTGAGTTTCTCGCACTCTGACTTGAGCATATCTCTCTCCCCTTTTAATCCCAAGATTTCTCTGGAGAGGTCCCGCCCCCTTTTGCTCTCTTTTACAATTTGTTTCCGCAGGGTTTGTATTTCCAACTCTGACACATCTTGCTGTCTTGACAACACAACGAGTTTAGACTTGAGTTTTTCCATCTCAATATCTGAAGCCTGTTGAGATCTCTCTCTTGCAAACGAGCCTTGAGAACTATTTGTCGAGTCATAATTACTTATATCATGAGCAGACTCTGCGGATAACTCCCATTGTGGTTGCTGATGCTCCACATAGCTTGCTGCGGAAGCATTTGCTTTTGGCAGGAGAGATGCTGAAGTGCGGGTTCGAGATGATAGAAAGCTAGTAGGGTCCTGTAGCATGTTGTTTCTCAATCCAAGTTCTCGTGGGGTATTGAGTCCAGAGCGACTTTCAGAACTTGACATTGTAATGTCAGATCCACTAGAAGTCCTGTCATTGCCATTTAATCCAGAATTGTGAGAGGCATTGATAAGGGGTCCATCCTGCAGAACAGCAAAAATACCCATCCTATTTTCATCAAACATCTACAAATTAGAGAAGAAAACTGAAAAGGCTGAAAAAGTAGAATTCTATTTGATTTTTCCAAATTTTATGCCGTGATATCTAATTTTAAGAATCATGGAAGAAGAGAATTACAGAAATGATTTCTGGCACAAGACTTGAAACTTACTTCACTTGAATGACTATTAATACCCTCATCTCTATTGCTATTGCTTATAGGGTGTTCAAGGTTCTGCTCTGGGATTTTATGTTT
>Ga0307517_10003153_pt1 | contig 25926 bp, 18 predicted proteins | sample 23_EM_MG_FD_194515 | JGI IMG/M metagenome (GOLD analysis project Ga0307517, IMG submission 194515) | Populus trichocarpa ectomycorrhiza microbial communities from riparian zone in the Pacific Northwest, United States - 23_EM | ecosystem: Host-associated > Plants > Roots > Unclassified | place... | reverse complement strand
GACATTTGTTTTTCCTTACATTAATCTTCCATCTCAAAGTTCTCATCAACTTCTTCTTCTTCTTCTTCTTCATTACTACTACTACTACTACTACTACTACTACTACTACTACTACTATTATTGTTGTTACTGTTGTTGTTGTTATTCTTATTATTGTATTATTGTTGTCTATAATTTATACAGTTAACCTCCTTATGGTTCGACCCCGGTCTTGCCGAGTTATTTATTACTTCGACACTCCTACACTTGGAAGAAGACATCAATCTTTTGGTCGTGTCAGTGTGTATGGGTTTAGGAAGCGGTTGGCTGAGGAGAAGGGGTGAGAAAGAAGATCTGTGGAAATAAGGGATGTGAGAGGAGAAGGGAGTATGTGGTGGTTGTCTTGTGGCTGAGAGGGAGAGTAGCGGCTAAAGGGAAGATCAATTGAGGGGGAGCGGCTTCTTTTGGCTGGGAGAGTGGGAGTTGGAAGGTGGGGTAGAGATGGATTTAGGTTTAGAGTTTCCTTGTCTTTCCCATGGTTTTTTCAAAATTCCCCCCTGTATGTGTTGTGTAAACTAGTATTTATAGGAGAAGTGTGGCATGGCCACAAACATATTAGTCCCTCAACATATTTTTTTTTTAATTTTGATTTTCCTTATTTTTTGTATTTTGTTTTTCAAAAACGAGCAATATCAACGTCGACTCAATGAGGAAAATTACTGATTTTAAAAATGACGTGTGAAAAGTCAAATGCGTTTGAAAGACCTTTGAAAATTTAAATTCTTTTGAAACGACGTTGAAAATGCTAAAAACGATACAAATATATCAAAAATGTATTTTTTTTGGGTTTTTGTTGTTTTTTGCTATTTTTATTTTTTTTAATTTTTTTATCAAAACATGGGTCAGAAATTGGGTAGCAACATATGCCCCCTCTTTACAATGCTTACGAAGCAAAACATCATCAATGTCTTGCATAGTAAGCTTGTAATGAAAGGAAAAAAAATGATCTCATTATCTTGGGCGACCTGCAAGAAAATTGGTCTATTTTCACGGGCGACCTGCCCACACTCACACTGGTCTATTTTCATGGGCGACCTGCCCATACACACTCACTTTGGTCTATTTTCAAGGGCGACCGGCCCACACATATTCACCCGAGTCTATTTTCAGGGGCGACCAGCCCATGCACACTTACCCTGGTCTATTTTCATGGGCAACCTGTAACATCCCACATCGAAAGAAGAGTGTCCAGAGCCAGGGCATATTAAGGCAGTTGGTACCTAACCTTGCAGGACGCGTTTTAGGGCCTGTGGGCTGGCAGGAACAAAACCGTGAGGCGTGGAAGCCGGGTTGGGCTAAGCCATAGTGGATAATATTCTACAAGGAAGAGTGGGTCGGGCCTTACATATGGTATCAGAGCCGAGGACGGCTTGTTCTTAAGATGGGGGGATTGTAACATCCCACATCGAAAGAAGAGTGTCCAGAGCCAGGGCATATTAAGGCAGTTGGTACCTAACTTTGCAGGACGTGTTTTGGGGCCTATGGGCTGCCAGGAACAAATCCGTGAGGCGTGGAAGCCGGGTTGGGCCGAGCCATAGTGGACAATATTTTGCAAGGGAGAGTGGGTCGGGCCTTACATAACTATAACATCCCCTATTCCGGGATAAAAACAACAATCTCATGTCCACCGTAAAACAGAGTATTAAAATCTACCGAAATTTTGATGGAGTCCCCTCTAAACCAGAAGGTTCCAAGTTATCGACATGTAACCTGTTTACACTTCTAATAACTCGCATCTCATAACTTAAATCCTAACTCAATCAGCCTGGGTTTCAATTTCCACAAATATTCTCACACCTATCAACCACAATATTTATGATATACATTATATAACAAAATATCATTATGGATGGATAAAAAAATATAAATACATAGACATGAAATATAGTTATATGAACTATAGAGTTAAGTTCATTCAAACAAATTTAAACATTAATTATACAAATTAAGTTACACAAACATTTTCATGTTTACAAAATACAAGGGTATACCCCCTAGAACCTAAATTATATAAAAAGGGAACATAAGCTAGGATCTACTCCTATCGTGCATGTGATGATCCTGAAACAAAATACATATTATTGAAAGGTGAATATCACATAAATATAACAACACGAAAATCTAACAATATCAATAGGGTAACATGCATTCATATTTTGTTCACTTCTCCCTTCTGGTTTTCATTAGAATCTCTTCCTTATTCAACTATTAGTAACCGTACCCTCTACCACTATTAACCTCCATTCTAGAGTTTATAAGATCAAGAATGATTATTTTTATTTAACACATTACCGATACCAATTTCACTGGTATCATCAGCATCACCTCGTAGGAGTCGATGCAAGGTGATCCCCTTGCTCGGGATCCTAACATACACTAAATGTATACTAGCCAATACATGGTGATCCCCTTACCCAAGATCCTAACATACACTAAATGTATGCTAGCCAATACACGGTGACCCGGGATCCTAACATACACTAAATGTATACTAGCCAAAACATAGTGATCCCCTTACCCGGGATCCTAACATACACTAAATGTATGCTAGTTTACGCCTCAAGTCACACTTCTCATATTTCCTTTGTCAGTGATAGTTTCATCACTTAACAATTCACACAACACCCTTTCCCCTTGAATACATATACATTCAGAAATTCACATTTCACATTGGTAATATATATTAAATCATGGAATTTAACTAGAAGGTATAGGTGCGATTCACCTACCTGTAATAGAAGCTCTACTCGTGCTCCCCTATTGCTGTTGTTGCACCACGCCTGTGGCCCTCCTGCAAATCACAGGTTATCTCATAAATTTTCCTCACTCAAGGATATGTTTTATAATAACCATATCAACAACCAATAAGTCTTTCTTTCAGTCATCTCTTAATATTTTATGTTTTTCTCATTTCACCCATTAATATTGTCGTTCTTTATCCAACCCCAATTATCATTCCTTTCTTTATTTTTGGACTGTTACTATCTAATTGTTACTGTCTCATTTTTGAAATGTTACTGTCTGACCTCTCCTTAGATTTTTAACTATATCTGGAGTTACAGAACTCCGATTGAAGCAAGATTAGTCTCGTTGGAAAGCTAAGACATGAGGCTATAAGTTTTATGATTAAGGAGAACGCAATTCTGCCTCTAAGATAGTCAAAATTGCTCATCAACAAACACTTGGACTATTATTGTCCAACTGTTACTGTCTCGTTTTTGAACTGTTACTGTCTGACCTCTCCTCAGATTTTTAACTATATCTGGAGTTATAGAACTCAAATCTATAATTTAACATCCAAGCAGCAATTCATAATTGACTTTAAAACAACTCATAAGACCATGTTTAGAATATCTTACCCGGTACGAATCAAGGTCTCGATCCCTCCTTTTCTTTCTAATGATAGTCGGCCCTCCCCTATTCTCTTCTTGTTCAATTTTTCTTGTAAATCCCTCGCCCACCAGTGTTTATTTTACCTATAACCCTTAATCTTGGAAGGGTTCTTGAAATTTGGTGTTTCTCTCTTGATCTGTAAAAATAGATACCAAAACTCCCTCTCTTCTTTCATCATGATAATTGCAGATTTGTTTTTTGTAAGAGAGTAGTATTTATGCTCTATAATTATTCTTATTTGCATTTAGGCCCCATTTTCTTTAAGTGTATTCATTTTGCCCCCACTTCTTTTTAGTTTAGTTTATTTTCTTTAATTTAATCCAACCTTGATTTTCTCGGGATTTACATGACCTACCCTTTCGATTGGGTTATCCCATCCAGAGATCCCCTTTAACCAGAACTAAAACCTGTGTGGTTGGGCTAAACTGAGATCCCATCAGGCGATCCCCTTTAACTAGAACCAAAATCTGTGTGGTTGGGCTAAACTAAGATCCCATCTGGCGATCCCCTGTAACCAGAACCAAAATCTGTGTGGTTATTAGCTCAATGATTATTTCTTTGTCCACGATCTTACTGGATTTCATTGAGGATTTTCCTGTAACAAATCAAAAATGTATGTGCAATGCTTTGAGGTTAGATGACATGCATGCATCTTTACCTTATCTGAAATATAGGTCCCCCCCTCTTTGATGTTCCATCGTCATAGGGTGCCTTTGTTTGATATCCAAAGCCTTCTTTGCTCTTTCAATGTACTGGCTCATTCATGTGCTAGCCATCCACTCAACTGTAAATGCAGTGCCTATCCTAGGCTGTCTTTGATGATTATTGTTTTCGCTGTTTATCAAGCATAACCGTGCCCCCAAGCGTGGTGTTGCTTGATTCGTCATGAAAGAGCTCAACAAATCATTCATCTCCTAGATTCTCTAGAACTCATCAAGAGGGTTTCTGGTGTCGTCCTCATCTTAGATTGCTAATCAGCCATCGACTTGCCTCCAGTTCAAACAATACTTTTCAAGTATATATTATCATCCAATCGTCCAGACATGCATCTCATAGCTTGCAGTAAAAGGCTCTTTTGTTGAATGCCCAGTGTTCTTCTCAAGAGATTCCTCTTGGTTCATCTAATCAGATTGTGAAAACAAATGCATTGGAATTATCAATGATGTTCAATTTATCACCCATATTCATGCGGTGAAGTGCACCTTTGAGCTACAAAACAAATGGTCCCACAATTAGTCTTGGTGGGGGTCTCTTTCTCTATTTATTCGAATGCAACTGCACAATAACATTTGTCAGGAATCATAGCCATGTTTCAGAAAATAACCCAAGATGAAGATGTCCTTCAAATGCAGTGTTGCTCATCAATTGCTGCTGAAATTCACTAGATCATGGATTGTCTTTGCCCTCAGTTGATCTGAATATGTTCGTTCACTGATTCATCATTTGAACACCTTTCTTTTCCTCTAGCTGATCTAAATATTGTTTGTTTTCCTTCTCAGGGTCCACTGTATTGCCCCAACCGCTCAGCTTTTCAAAGGGTGTCAAGAAGTGTTGATGTCATTCTTATTAAGGATTTTGCAAATTCGGTCAATGTTCTTCCTGTTTGACAATCTTGTTCTGGAATCAACTCTCATATTTCAAAGATCATGTCTATTCAATAATTGTTGAAATCAAATCAGAGAGATGTAGGTTTTGGAAAAGATTTTGAAAATCAAGCTTCTTTGATTTAAAAAAACCCAACATACGCCATTCAAAATACATAGTCCTTTAATTGTCTTGTATTTTGAAAACAGAAATTGACCCGTTGTAAGATTAAAATGGCATTTCCATGGTTCTTTGTATCCATTTTAAACTTTGATTTTGGGTATATCTTTTGATGGTCTGTGATGAGGTGACCTTCTGTGGATTTCAAGAAAGAAGATGTTCAAGTCAAAACTTGAGGCTTTATCAAGAAAGATTGTTTCTTTTTCTTAGTACCAATTTTATCAACATGCATAATAACTAGTAGCTTGATTCATGAAGTCACGACCTTTATGGAACAACTTTTCAAGTTTTGAGATCATCATTTATCGATTCAGATTACTTACTTGATTAAAAAGGGCTTTTTAAAGCACGTAATGCAGGCTATGGTTCATGGTTATGAAAGAAAGGAATTTCACAAGCTCAAAAGGTGTTTGAGGGTTTCAAGAACCTAGGATCAACATCAATTATTCATCAATCTCTTTTCCTCTTGTTGTCTTTATAGAGAAAGTGACCTATAACCTTATTAATCTCAAAGATTAGAGACTTTATCATTGATACCAAAAGACAATGTTTGTAACTCGATATTTTTTCTAGTATTGACTTTTAGCGTTTGCTGTCTCTTTCCTTGATTGAAACTTCTTTTGCCCTTCCTAAACTTGATAGGCGTTCTCCTTCCTTAATATTTGACTTGCATTTAAGTGCAGGCCATTTCCACTCTTTTTTTTTTCATAGCCTTCCTCAAAGTTTTCTTACATGCCCCTAATCTATGGTTTCTTTCTTTTATGCCTCTCTCAATCATTGGACTTTTGTTTTAAGCCTTCCCCTTATCCATGGACTCTAACATTGTCTTCATCTTTGATAACATAAATCTTTTATTTGCCCCTAGTGTGAGGTGTGATCCTAGTCAGGGTTTCTTTTGAAAAGAAATATTCTATCATGCTCAAAATGGGTTTGCAAAGGATATAATCTTTAGAAAGTAAAGGGATAACAAAAATGGTCTTTTCTCATTCCAAGCAAGGTTGGTTAGAACCGATAAATTTTGACCTCATCCAGTGTAATGATTTGGACTTGTAAGAATCATGATTCACGAGTCCATAACTACCGAATCTACTACGTGTCGTTATGCATACTACTAAAATTTAGCTCTATGATGTGTGGTTCAGTTTCATGTATGAGTTTAAAATTGTTTGATCACCTCATGTCATTTTCAAGCATCGAGTCATTTTTACAATCAAAACACTTTTAATCTTTTAAGATTGACTAGCCTTAATTTTGCATGTTGGAGTTCGATCAATTTTTTTTTTGTCAAAATACACATTGAAATAAACATCTCATGCTTTTAGAACAACAAAGAGACAATGAAAAGACATGTTTCGTTAAAGGATGAGATGTGACCCCAAAACAAAATGCAAAATGAAAAAAATCCATAACAAAATGATTGACAGTTCAACACCCTTCTTGGATCAGCTTTTCTGGTGATATTAGTGTTTTACCAAGCATTCATAATCACTTGTCATTTTGAGAATGTTGTGGTGACAATATGATTGATGACACCATCTTTCACCAACTTAACTTGCCTCTTAAATATCAACCTCCAACTCGATTTTTGAAATTCTTGCAACTGTTCAATTGAAATGGTCGAGGACACCACCATGATATTCACATCTCTTGTATGGATTATACCGCCTATGAAGCAGTGGTTGCATAGGATTTGATGAAGTCAGGGCAACAAATCTGAAATATATCAGATGTTGTTAGGCAAACTTGAGTGGAAGAGGTATGTCAATCTTGGCAAAGACATTTGAGTAGTTGATGCTACAACGAGATCTGACTAAACCACATAACTAAGGGTTTTCACCTTGAGTTTCATCTCCTGATTTATCTCTCATCACTGTTCTAGAATCCTTACCAGAACCTTCAATCTTTCCCATCATTATAGCTTGTTCAACTCTTTCAACAATCCTCACACTCTCATGTCAATCTTCTACGGTTGTTGTGGGTGTTTGAAGATAGTTGGAAACCTTTCAAGGCTGTTAGGTAATCCTGGTAGTGTGCCACACCGCCACTACCGACATGTGGAATCACACATTGTCTCTACTAGGGGAGAAAATGACGACTATGAATCTCCTCTATTTCCTTTTTGATTCCTCACTGACGGTGCAACAAACAGACACCTATAGAGGGAGTTTTGCTCTATTGAAGTTTCAGTCTTCTTCCTGTTTTTTAACTCAGGTCTGTCTCTTCTCCTTACTTCTAGGTTTTCATGCTGACACTGATAGGAGAAAATTATAGATAATCTGAAACTAATACATCCACTCTTGTATTCTCCGCTGGCAGAACCACCAACAGATCTCTGTAGAGGGAATTCTGCTACGTTGAAGTTCTATATTTGCTCCTGTTTTTTCATTCCTACATCCTGTGCCGCTGGACCAGAATGGAGTTAAAAGTGGAGGTGCATGGAAAGAAGGCCCCGACTCATGGCGCGAAAAGCTAGCAGTTATTGGATGCTACTGGAAAGATGCAAAGGATGTGAACAACTAACAACGCAGTTGAACAAGAAAGGAGATTGTCATTCATTGATGACTGGAGGCATTGCTGCCACTATTCATGACTGCAAAGACGGAGAGGCGGTGCCACTTTAGTGTTTACAGCATCTACTGGTGGAGTGCTTAGGAGAAAAGTCAATTATGTCTTCCTTGTGGGGGTCATGGACTAGCAGTATTTCCACAGGAGGCTGTGTAAACATTCCCTTTTCATTCTTAAAGCCCAGCACTTGTTCAACTAGATCAAGGAGTCTAGCTACTTCAGCTTTACTGCTCTTAATTTCTTTTGACAATGAGCCTCTCTCTAACCTCTTTCTTCATTTTCCATCTTTTTTTTTTCGAATCAGGTATAGCTGAGATTATATGGGGGAACCTACTTTTCAACTCAGTGCATGCATGATAAATGTATGAACATGCAATCTATATGATGAACTCGCCCTTCGAGGGGTGACACATGATCGTAACTCTTGCATGATGAAACAAGAATCTTGATTCTTGCCTAAACTCTATAATGAAAATTTTCTGAGTGACGGTAATTGTGCCACCCACAGGTCTTGAGTTCAAGATGCTTCAAGAAGGGTTTGCCCTGATGCAAATAAAAATAGCACATACCACCTAAGGATGGATTCTATTCATTATATGAACATGGATAGGTTTTTTACCTGGTCTGAAAAGGGTCTCATATCTGCTCAGTGACGATCTTCGTAAAGACAGTATAGGGGCATTGTAAGAAATGGTTAGGGCATGTATACCCACCATTACCAAGCAGGCACTCAGATATGAGTTGGGTATTTCACGCATCTAAACCCTGACCAATAGTCATAGGGCAGATCGCTAATTCCCCACCTAACTTAGAAGCTTGTGTGTGCTTTCAAAAATAAAGACATGTGATGCATGAGACAATTCTATATAATGCATAGAGAAAAACATTAACAAAAAAAAAACAAAAAGCAAAAAATTAAACACATCAAATACACCAAGCTTAGTCCAATATTGTCAGAAATAGTACCTTCCCCAGTGGAGTCACCATTATGTCGCACGTCCCCACGCGATGTCTATTGGCAATTTTCATTCGTTTGCTTTTTTTTGGGAGTCGCAACCTAGTATTTGGTTCAAGATCACTAGGAAACCCAGGTGTACTAGTCTTGTCAAATATTCACGGGTAAGGGACTGGTTGTGGCTACGGAAAGTATTAGCACCCCTAGCGCACCCTACCTAAGGAAAGCTGCTTGGTGGTTTTGATGTGTTAAAGAAGTTTTAAAATTTTTATCTTTTCATCAGATATTAAGAATACGACTTGCATGTAAGTTCATAATCCTTAACCGTGAGCAAATCAAAACAATAAATTTTTCTTTCGTCTTTGCGGCTTTATCATAAAAAACATCCATAAAAAAAAACACATTCACTTTTACTTTATTTTACACATACAACCATGTTCCCAAAATAACAAAAATTCAAAATAAATCAAATACAATTAAAAAAATTACAAAATAAACCCCAAAAAATCCAAAGCCTTCTGGAATCTGCAGGAACAATGTTGAGGAACTTCTTGGATGGTGGGAACAGTACTGTGAAGCCTATGGGACAATAGGAACCGTGGTGGTGTGTTTGCTCCACGCGCCACCGCCACTGATGGCACATGGGTTCACGCGCCGCCGCGAGGAAGAACCTGGAAACAGTGGGATCTAGAACAACTTCCTCCCTTCTTCCGTTCCTTGTCAGCGGTGACCTGTAAAACACAAAAAAAAACGCAATAAACAGTTGATTTTATCTTTTTCTTTCTTTGTTCTTTTCAGATCTGCTTCTGTGTCTCTTTTCTTTTTTTCTGATCTGCTTCACAACATATGTTTTTTTCTTTGTTCACTTCTTCTTCTCCTTTGCTTCAGGTAGCTGGCGGCAAGGAGGAGGAACAACTGAGGGAGGGAGACGCTGCTGCACAGCTAGTGGAAGGAGATGAAGAATACAGCGGGGGCTACCGCTGTGTTCAGTCTAGAGATGAAAGGAGCGGTTGTGGGTCTTTTGGGTGGAGATCTGCGAGGGAAAGAAGGAGGGTGAGCGGCGGACAGATCTGTGAGGGGAAGAGGGTGAGGTGGTTACCGGTCGTGTTTGGTCAGCGAGAATGGATGGGTCAGTGGAGAGTCGGGAAGTGAGGCAAATTGGAGGAAAAGAGGGAGTTGTGGGTGGGTGTGTATGGGCCTGGGAAGCGGTTGGTTGAGAAGAAGGGGTGAGAAGGAAGATTTGTGGAAATAGGGGCTGTGAGAGGAAAAGGGAGTCTATGGTGGTTGTCTTGTGGCTTAGAGGGAGAGCAGTGGCTAAAGGGAAGATCAGGTGAGTGGGAGCTAGAAGGTGAGGTAGAGATGGATTTAGGTTTAGGGTTTCCTTGTCTTTCCCTTGGTTTTTTCAAAATTTCCCCCTCTGTGTGTGTTGTGTAAACTAGTATTTATAGGAGAAGTGTGGCATGACCACAAACATATTGGTCCCTCAACTTCTTTATTTTTTTAAAATTTTGATTTTTCTTATTTTTGTGTTTTGTTTTTTGGAAAATGAGCAATATCAACGTCGACTCAACGAGGAAAATCACTGATTTTAAAAATGACGCATGAAAAGTCAAATGCGTTTGAAAGACCTTTGAAATTTTAAATTCTTTTGAGACAACATGGAAAATGCTAAAAACGATACAAATATATCAAAAATGTATTTTTTGTTTTTGGGTTTTCATTGTTTTTTGCTATATTTGGTTTTTTTCTGAAAATTTATCAAAACATGGGTCAAAAATAGGGTAGCAACAAATATTAAAGCCTGACTTGTTTTGATTTTTTTCCTTGTAATATTTTTTTACAAGCTGTGGTATCACTGAAGGAACAAGAGGTTTGGGAATGACAAGAGGAGAGGTCTACAATCCTCGGACTTTCTTGGGAGGTATTTTGGGTCCAGGTCCTAAGGGATGAGGCTGGCCAATTAAGGATTGGGGAGGCTAGTGATGAAGTTGTAATAAACTTTAGACATGATTGGACTTTACATAGCTGGTTGATATTAGGCTAGAAAAATGACTTAATCACCGGTTACGAGCTTTCCTACAAAACAAGTTTTTTATTGATAAAAGGAACCCTCTAATGCTTAAATTAGAACATGTAGGAGGAGTAGAATATGTGTGAAGAGAATGTGTCTGGAGAAGGGAGAGTAATGTATGGTGTGAGCTTATTGGATTGTTGAATGATTACTTATAGTTTATGGAATTGTTGTGTTGATACGGAACAACCCACCATGACAAAGGATCCATTAGAGGTGCTAATAAGGTTAATCACCAAGTTAAAGGCCGATAAGCTAAATGAGGTATTGAATGGGCCTGTTCAAAGCATTTAGGTCAAAGTTGACTTCAAGGAGGCTTTAAAACATATAGGCAGCCTATAATCAACCTGATCCATGTACAAGAAGTGCTCAACTCAACCCCAACTTGGGCTTAGGGCTGGCGACATAATTGGGCAACGTTGTTTGAACTTTCCATATTCTACAAAGAAAGATAGGTGGTGACAATTAATACCAAGATTGCAAGGATATTTGGCAGAATATTTTGGGAGCTTTCATATTCTACGAGGAAACTAAAGGGCGGGAACTATTACAAAGAATTTTATGTTTATTTAGGAGAGTTAAAGTCAACAGCAATAATTTTTAATATTCAAGGACATGTAAGTTGGTTTTGGGTTTATTTTTCCTAATGCATAGTTATACTGTAGTAAGAATAATTTTCAATCTGACTGTTGGATCGAGCTGAACTTTTTCCAAAAGTTTTTAGAGGTATTTTTTTTCTGTTGTATTAGAATTTCAAGTCAATTTGACATCGAGAAGGCCTTGTAATAAGGTCCAAAAGTTGTTGTGCGAGATTTGTGTTAGTTTCCTAGTTCATTTAGGATTCTTTTTTCTATTTTATTTATTACTCTTTTGTTATTATTTTTAACATTGTTTAAAAAGTTTTTTACATATTATAAATAGGGTTATTTATCTTGTATTTAGAGTTTTTTTATGGACTTTGATTTCAGAATAATATTTGTGTGTGAGAGGAAAAATCATACTTTTTTGTTCTTGAATGAATTAAAATTGACTTATCAAGAACAATTATCTATGTAACATCTTTCTTATACTTCTCGTTCATAATTCGCTAATCGTTGGGTGTGGGTTCAAATTCTAATAGTGTTGGTGTCTCAGTTCAAGGTAATTATTATGTCACACTTTGTATCTCAATTCTTTTTTTTTTTTTTGGCCTTTTGGGATTACTTTCAAACTTGCTTGTGGATTTCTAGATCTTATATCCACAGAGTTTGCATTAGTTGGTATCAGAGCTTGGCTCTAAAAATCAGGTTATATCTTTCTGAATTTTTCAAGTTTTATGTATTTAAATTTCAATACTTTTTATTCTCCTACTTCTATAGTTACGACATTGAGGGAAAAAAAAGGTTTCATTGACTGCATTACTGTAATAGAAAATCAATAACCATAAATACCAAAAAAAAAGTTGTTAATTATATATTTTAGTTTTGGTCGCTAGTTACTTTTACCAAGGGGATTGAATCAAAACTTGATAAAAACATCTATAAATTGATATTCTTAAGGTTCTGGGTACTATAAAACTAGATATTAAGTTTGGGGTCATTTGGACATTTTCGTCATGGTTTCAATTCTAATTGCTTAAATTGCATAACTAGTTAGTTTACGTCAACATATTTGTTGTTTGTTTGCTACTGTTAATTTCAACCTAATTAGTATACTAAACTTAAAATTATGATATTTAGGTCATAATAACTTAATTTCATTGAATTTGCATCTGTTTTAATTTGTGTCTTTGTGTTGTTCATATTTTTCCTGAATTCATTTGTTACTCGCAATTTTATAATCTTAGTTTTGTATTTGCTTGTTTTCATATTTTTCTTGCTTTTTAAGTTAATTTATTAATTTGGATTGTGCTACTAAGTTATTTCTCTTTGATTTTGTTGAAATTTAGTTCTTAAAGAGCCGAAAAGGTAAGAACAATAAAAAAGGTTAAGGTGAGCATATTAGAGTGAAAAGTCTTATTTGTTTGAAACATTAGTGACGTGAGGATATATTTTGCTTACTACTAACATATTTTCTATATAATTTGCTTGAGGTAGGTTTCTACAACCTAGAAACTGAGGGGTTGATAGTTTACGGTTTGGAGGCCAATTCGGCCATAAAGGTGGTTTTCAAGACTTGGTAATCATGATGGATTGGATGGGGATTTAGGAAGTATCAAGATGTGAATTCCAACATTCCAAGGTAAAAACAACCTTAAAGCATATTTAAAGTAGGTACAGAAGGTTTAATAAATCTTTGATTGCCATAGCTACTCAAAAAAAAAAAAAAGGTAAAACTTGTTGTCATTGAATTTACTAATTATGTTATAATGAGAAAGAGGTTTCTCCCTAGTCACTATTTTAGGAAGCTTGGAGAATTACCATAAGGAGATGAAAACTATTATAATTTAAACTAATATATTGGAGGATAAGGAGGCAACCATGGTGAGGTTTCTTAATGAGTTGAGTCAAGATATAGCTACTATAGTAGAGTTACAACATTATATAGAGTTAGAGGACATGGTAAATATAGCTACGAAGGTGGAGAAACAACTTAAAAGGAAGGGGAGTACATGACAAGTATTTAATTTGGGTTCTGTGTCATCATAAAAGACAAATTTGAGGAGAGGGGGGGCTGCCTAAACCAAGCCTTTTATGGGTTCTAAGGTCGAAAAATCTAAAGCCAAGGAAAAGGTCCATACAGAATCTAAAGGTAAGTCTGATACTCAACATATTCATAACTATGATATCAAGTGTTTCATGTGTTTAAAGGCTGGACACATCACTTCTCAATGTTCAAACAAAAGGTTTATGATTTTGAAAGACCACAGTGAGATTGAATCCAAAAGTGACAAATCTAAAGCAGATATGATGCCACCATTTAAGGATGTGGAGTACCTGATTAAGGGTTAATCTTTGGTTATTAGGCATACACTTAACATTCAGATTAAGGAAGATGATGTAAAGCAATAAAAGGGAGAACATCTTCCATACGTGATGTCATATTCATAACAAGGTATGTAATATGGTCATTTATGGTTGTAGTTATGCTAATGTTGCCAATACTATTCTTGTTAGAAAATTGAATTTAGACATTTTTAAACATCATAAACCTTATTTATTACAATGGTTGAATGAATATGGTGAAGTTAAGGTTACAAAGCAAGTCTTGGTTTCATTTTTTTATTGGAAGGTATTATGATGAAGTGTTGTGTGATGTAGTTTCTACACATACAAGTCACTTGTTGTTGGGTCGTCCGTGGTAATTCAATAGGAGGGAAATGCATAACAGTTTTAGAAATGATCATTATATTATAAAAGATGGTAAAGTCATCACATTTGTATCATTATCACTTAAACAAGTTTATAAATATCAAATGAAATTAAAAAAGAAAAGGGAGGTCAAAGGGAGAGAAAATACAAGTGAGGGATATAATGAGATAAAACATTTAGATTCGTCCACTAATGAAACAAATATGAATTTGACCTAGATTGGAGATAAAACAAGAGGACAAAAGAAAATAAAGGTGAGAAAAGAGGATAGTGTGGAAAAATTAAAGAAACAACTAAATTTTTATGCAAGAGAGGGTGAGGTTAAAAGTATCTTTTATTCTAACAAGCCAATTATTGCACTTGTGTATAAAAAGGCTTCTTTTAACACTAACAAACTTGATCCTTGTATTCATATTTTGGTTGTTTTTTTATTGCAGGAATTTAATGATGTTTTTCCTGAAGATATTCCAAATGGTTTGCCACTGATAAGAGGAATTGAACATCAAATTGATCTTGTACCCAGAGTTATGATTCCTAAACGACTAGCCTACTAATGTAATCATGAAGAGATAAAGGAACTTCAAAGGCAATGGAGAAGTTAATGTCAAATGGGTGCTTACGAGAGAACATTAGTCCATATGTTAATCTGGTCCTACTTGTACCTAAAAAGGATGGAACTTGGAGGATATGTATTGATTGTCGTGCTATCAACAACATAACATAAAGTATAGACATCTTATCCCTAATCTTGATGATATGTTAGATGAATTAATTTGAAAAATAGATATCATCAAATTAGGATGACAGAAGGTGATGAATGAAAAATTACATTTATAACTAAGTATCGTTTGTATGAATAGTTAGTCTCCCTTTTACACTTACTCATGCACCTAGTACTTTTATGACATTGATGAATCATGTGTTGCGTGCATTTATAAGCAAATTTATAATTGTGTATTTTGATGATATTCTTATCAATAGCAAGAGTTAAAATGAGCATGTTGAACATTTACATAATGTACATGATGTGTTACGTAAAGAATCATTGTATGCTAATTTGAAGTAGTGTGTACCTTTTACATGGAGAAATTGTGTTTCTTGGTTATATTGTTAATGCATAGTGTATTAAGAAGGATAAGGAAAAGGTTAAGGCTATCCAAGAATAGCCTACACCTAAATCGATCACCAAAATAAGAAGCTTTAATGGTTTAACTAGTTTTTATAGGTGTTTTGTCAAGGATTTTAATACACTAGTTGCACCTCTAACTGAGATTATTAAAATCTAGTTGGTTTAAAATGGGGAATTGAACAAGAAAATGCATTTAACTTGTTGAAAGAAAAACTTTGTTCAACATATTCACTAGCTTTACCTTACTTAACAAAAGTTTTTTAGATTGAATGTGATGTCTCGGGAAAAGATATTAGAGTTGTTTTAATGCAGGATAAATACCTTATTGCCTATTTTAGCCAAAAGATCAATGGTGCAGCCTTGAACTACCCTACTTATGATAAAGAGCTTTATGCTATAGTGAGAACTTAGGAGACATGATGATGGAAACCCTAGTGGAATTTAATGGAATTCGCGACCCCAAGATCAATCTAATCCAAGTTTGTTGAGATTTGAATGAGCTTATCACAATGGAAGACTTGCTTCAAGGCAACAAGACTATAAACCAACTCGATCACAAGCCTACACCTGGAGACGAGCAAAAGAAGTATAAATTCACAAAAAAGAGTGGTCAATACTTTGAAGAGTTGAAAGTTCAATCAAGAACCAAGATTGAGCAACCAAAAGTGAGCTACAATGCTAAAATATCATCAAAAGTTTGCCCTAAAATTATTCCTAAATGGTATTTAAACTACAAGCCAAAACCCTAGTTTCCCTAATGGGTCTCACATAAGCCCAATTTAAATAATGATAAACCTAAGCTAAAACTAGCCCAAACTAATTAAAATAAACAAGTCTAAGACCCAAATAAAATGTCTATTCTCAAAATATATAAAGTTTGATAGCTCAACTAATTAAATAAAACAAGTTCGTTGTTTCCGCATTCTGTCTGACAACAGCAAAAGCCCAACTTAAAACGGATAATTCTCTCTCTTCTTAATGAATTAGAAGGCATGTCATATACCGTTGGAAATTTATGGAAGTCTAGTTTCCATCCCAACTGGAATCACATCAAAATTCTATATATAGCTTCAGTTATGACCCAAAGAGTAACTAAAGGTCAAACTGTCCAAATCTAGTCTTCTTCTCCCAATCCTCGTGTAATGGTCTTGGTTCCACCAGCAAGCCCCTCTTGTACATGAATCAGATTAATCATGGCTTGCTCTTTATTATTACAAATCCTCTCGAAGTCCACCTTAGCCCATGTATCTTGAATAAGTCCATTGAAAGCTTCTTTGAACTTCTTAGCCCTAAGTCTAGTAACTGGACCAATTGGAACCTCCAATGGATCCTTTGATGGTTGGATCGCATCACATGACAACATTACTTATGCTAAAAAGAATTCATGATTCATTTGGATAATGAATCATTGAAGCATTTCAAAGGACAAGGTAAGTTAAACCAACAACATGCCAAGTAGGTGTAATTCATTGAAACATTCCTATATGTGATCAAATACAAGCAAGGTAAGAAAAATATAGTGGTTGATGCACTATCACGAAGGTATATTCTTCTATCTACTTTAAATGCTAAGTTGTTAGGATTTGAGTATGTGAAAAAAATTATACGTGAATGATTAATTTTGTTGATGTATTTCATATTGTTCTAGGATTAAGGCAACTATAACACCTAAGAGGGGGGGTGAATTAGGTGTATCACTAATATTGACAAATAATACAAATTAATTCAAATAAACACAATATCCAACAATATAATTAAAGTGCTTAAAGTAAAGAAATAAGGGAGAGAATTTGCAAACTTGTTTTCAACATGGTTCGGCAAGCCTACATCTATACCTTAAGTACCAAATTGTATTTGAGTATTGTATTCTTTAACTTGTCTAAGCTTTAGAGTACAATGGCCATTTGATGAATCCACACCAAGATTTTTACACCACATGAAGATTTTCCCTCTGCAAGATTTTTCTCTCACTTGAAAATATGTCATCTTCAATATTTTTCCTTGGTGAAAGCCAAGACTTTTTCCCTAACTCTCAAAGGTTTACAAGTGTGATTTTTGCTGTCACAATTTACTCTTTAAATAGAGTGGATATTACAATTGAAACTTCTAGTATTTTAATATCTTACAAGATAGCACTTATAGGATTAGAAAGTGTTTAAGTGTAGTGAGAATGAGAATGTATACTCTTATGCTAGATTATGAAAGTTTGATTGCACAAACTTGAGTATAATCAAATATTGGTGTTTCTGTAGTGTTTTCGCATTTAGAATAGATTGTATATGATATGTGTTCAGAATTCCACACTAAGTTTGCAATTAGACAAGTTATATATATGTTCTTAACAAAAACTTCTTGTTTATAGTCATTACAATCCCAGTGATGACTAAAACGATCGACCAATTTGGATTGGTCAAGTCAATCAGTCAACCGGTTCCTGTAGAATCCCTAGGTGTTCATCGCTAATGAATTTGCGATTGACTAGTTCATTCGGTCATACCAAACGGTCAACCAGTTCATGCAAAATTCCAGTTTTGATAGATTTAACCTAGGTGAATTCTCAAAATCGTATATCTTAGATTATATGAGATTATTTATCATTCCTTTTAAATGTATGTATTAGTGAAGTGTGTGAGCTCATTTTACTTGTGCTATCAAGATAAGATATAATGATTTACAATATAGCACTAAAATGAATATTTAAACCAAGTTTTCACTTTACTTCTTATTAGACTCTTTGATTGATTTCTTTATGAAATCCTTTGTACTTGTTGATATGATCTTTGTATAAAATTTCTTTAAACTTATTCTCAACCAAACATATTATTAAACCAATTTTCATATTATTTTTATTATCAAACTATATATATATATATATATATATATATATATATATATAAACATAAATGTGTGAAAATTTGGCTTTTGGAAAGTTTTATAGGCTTGATGGATGCATGTTTAAATAAAATAGACTTTGTGTGCCTAATAGGTATATGCGTGAATTGCTTGTTTGTAAAGCTCATATGGTGGTTTAGTAGGATATTTTGGTGTTGCTAAGACTTTGGATGTATTGCATGAACACTTTTATTTACCTAAAATAAAAAAGAATATGCAAAGAATCTGTGATATATGTATTACAAGTAAAAAAGGTAAGCCTAACATCTTACCTCACGGTTGGTATATTCCTTTGCATGTACCTTAGAAACCTTGGGTAGATATTTATATGAACTTTGTTTTAGGTTTATCTAGGTCAAAAAAGGATAGAGACTTTTTTTTTTTTTGATAGGTTTTCTAACATGTCACATTTCATAACATGTCATAAAATTGATGAAGCAACTAACATAACAAACTTGTTCTTTAGAGAGATAATATGACTTCATGGAGTTCCTAAGAGCATAGTTTCAGATCGTGATGTTAAGTTTCTTAACTGCTTTAAAAAGGTTTTGTGGGGAAAGTTAGGAACTAAGTTGTTGTTTTTTATTACTTGTCATCCACATATGGATGGGCAAATAAAAGTAGTAAATAGAACTTTAACTATACTTTTATATATTGTCATTCAAAGGAATCTTAAGAAATAAGAAGATTGTTTGTCGTTAATTGAGTTTGCTTATAATCATAGTGTGCATTCTACTACTAATTTCATCATTTGATATTGTTTATGACTTTAATCTCTTAACTCCATTAGATTTGATTGTTTTACATGTTGATGAAAGGGTTAGTCTTAATGGAAATAGAAAGGCACGTATAGTAAAGACACTCTATGAGAGTATAAGGTAGTATATCGAGAAGAAAAATGACCAATATGAATCTAAGACAAATAAGGGGTGTAAACGAGTTGTTTTCTAACCAAATAATTGGGTTTGGGACCATATGCAAAAGGAGAGGTTTTTGACCCATAGGAATCAAAATTGTAGCCTCCATGAGATGGTCCATTCCATATACTTGAAATAATCAATTATAGCGCCTACAAAATGGATCTACGAGGTGAGTATGGTATTAATGCTATTTTTTTTATGTTTCTTATCTCTCTTTATTTGGTGCACGTGATGATTTGAAATTGAATTCTTTTAAGGAGAGAGGGGATGATATGAATCAATACACCTTGACCAAAGATCCACTGGAGGTGCTAATTGGTTCAATCACAAGGTCAAAAAGTTAAATGAGATATTGAATGGCCTTGTTCAGAGCATTTAGGCCAAGACTGACTTCAAGAAGACTTTAACACATGGGGCAGCCTATTATCAACCTAATCCATATAAAAGAAAGGCTCAACTCAACCACAACTTGGGCTTAGGGCTGGCGACATAATTAGGCAGCTTTGTTTGAACAACTTTTCATGCTCTACGAGGTAAGACAGGTAGCGACAAGTAATCCTAACATTACAGGGATATTTAGCAGAATATTTTGGGAATCTCCATCTTTTACAATGAAACTAAAAGGTAGCAGCTATTACAAAGATTTTCATGTTTATTTAGGAGAGTTAAAGTTGGCATCAACAATCCTTATTATTCAAGGACATTTTAGTCATTTTGAGCTTATTTTTCATAATGCATGGTTTTATGCTAACAAGTATAATTTCCAATCCGATCGTTGGATCAGGCTGAAATTTTATTGGAAGTTTTAAAATATCTTTTCTCATATGAGGTTAAAATCACAAGCCAATCAAACATCAGGTAAGCCTTACGATTAGGTCCAAAAGTTGTTATGTGAGATTTGTATTAGTTTTCTAGTTGATTTATAATTCTTTTTTCTATTTTATTTAGAACTCTTTTATTATTTTTCCAGTATTGTTTGAGAATTTTTTACCTACTATAAATAGGGTTATTTATCTTGTGTTCATGTTTTTTTATAGACTTTTATTTCAAAACAATATTTGTATGTGTGAGGAAAACTCTTATTTTTTTTGTTCTTGAAAGAACTGAAATTTACTTATCAAAGAACAATTATCTTAGTAGCGTCTTCCTTGTACTTCTTGTTTGCAATTTGTTAATCATTGAGTGGGGGTTTAAATTCCAATATTATTGATGCATTGGTTCAAGGTAATCGTTGTGTTATGCTTTCTATCTCAAATTTGATTTTTGGCATTTTGAGATTGTGTTCAAACTTGCTTTTAGGTTTCTGAATCTTATATCCATGGAGTTCACATCATGTGTGGTTACTAGTTGTTTTCCTTACCTGGTGACCAGAGGTATTCATGGACCTTGGTCACATTTGCCTCGTGAAGTATGATGTTATAGTTACCTTGTGGTGCATAGACTTGCAGTTTAATGATGGAGAGCCTCGTGGTGAGTGGAGAATAATATTCATGAGAAATCAGTGCTCGTCTCATGGAAAGTGGCACAAGCATGTTGAGAGCGGAATTGCACACGTCTTGTGATAAGACAGGTACTTTGGCCATTGTGTCGTGCCATTAGCAATAGAAACGGTGTCTGCTCTTCATAGAAAAATTTGATGTGTGCCCACTCCGACTTCTCGAAACTAAAAAAATACATTAAAACATGTGTCAATAATTGAGATTTTTTTATGGTACTAGGTTGAAATCCAAATAATTTTTCATGGTTAATATGAGAGAAAAAAGAGGGATGGTCGATGCAGTCGTTTGGGCTGCTGGGCCAAACAGGCTGCTTAATTAATATGTTTTTGTTTAGGTGGACCATCAGCTGGGGAGGACCGTGCTGTGGTGGTGTACCAGGCCGAGTTCGGGGCTTGCATAAGGCGGAGCTGCCTGGACTAAAAGATGAGCTACGTTTCTCAAAACATGTGTTCTGTTCTAGTCTACTTGGTAAGTGTAATATTTCCTTTCAACTCGGCAATTATTTTTTGTTTCGTTTCTCAAAGCTTTTGCTTCAATTTCGTAACAAAATCACAATGTTGACTTCAGTTTTTTGTATTAAATATTTATTTAGAAGTACAAAATCCATGATAAGAACATGGTGCTAAAATAATAAAAGTACATTATTGATAACAAATGATAAAATTGTATTATTTTTTTTTAAATTGAAGGGTAGGAAAATCATTAAACTACAAAAAAAGACAAGTAATAGTTTGGTTATTACAAATTAACCCATTAAACCTACAACCCAGCTTATAGACTCAATTGGATTCAAAGATTTTTTTATCAAAAAATTTTTATCAATTGTTTTAACCTAAATATAAAATAGCAAAACAAATACAAAATAAAACTTAAAAGGAGCCTAAGCAGGCATTTAAAAATAAACAACCCAACCCACACCTATAGGCATGTCTTTTTTTTTCTTTTTTACTTTCTTATCATGTTGTCTGTTTTTTTTTTTTTAAAAAAAAAATCGATGAAATATCATCAATAAAAATAGACAACATGTCATCTGCTTTTGCAGAATTTGGTGAACAAAGGTCGTTGGAAAATCAGGACTTCAATTTTTGTCTTAAAAACTCATTTTTCAACATATTTTTGACCAAAAACACCTAGAAAACACTCAAAACATCTTGATAAACATATCCATGTCCTCAAAAAAAAAAAAAAAACAGCTTAAAAAACCAAAATCAACTCAAACCCAAAAACATTTCCACAACCAAATCTACCTTCTCAAACAAGAAGTAAAATAAACACCAGGTACAACTACCCTTATGAAATGAAACCCATTGATATCGATTTCAATCTTTTTGATGGCCAAAATCATCATCAACAATCATTTTCTCTTTCTAAACTAGAATCTAGCGTCCTCTCTTTTCTAACAAAAAAAACTGAAAAAATAAAAGAAATGAACTTTCATAACAAAATTTAATTTTAGACAACTACAGAGACCAATCACCAATAAACCTAAAACGATGAGGGATGAAAATAAATTTTTTATATGAAATTCAAAACCACCGCCTATTTTACCCATTAGTTTCACTTTCATCCTCTAACTTTCAATCCAACCCTTCCAAAAAAAAATATGTAATTGGAATTTGCACTCAAAATGACCAAATTATATCAAAAACAAGTTTACGGATCAAATTGAAAATTTTAACTATTACAATCCATAGTGATTTGTGTGAGGATGAATAGTATTGATTAGTTTCCATAGATGAAGTCTCTAGCCTCCACTACTTACAGCAAATCACTGGGACTCCACGAGCTGCCCCTCCTACAAAGATGCATGCAACAACACTCGAAACTAACAGCAAATCATTCATTCGATTTAATATCTATAACCTTCTATAGCACTGGGTTTCAATATTCAAGTTACTATCTATAAATGTCATAAAACTTCCTCTGCAATCTAGTCACTACGTACCTTAGCCAACAGTAAACGAAAACAGATCACTGATATGCATCCATTAAACATAAATTTTATTCCAATAACAAAACCACTATTGCCACCAGGCATTTCATTTTGAGCTGCACAATAAGTTAGACAAATTCCTTCACACGAAAAATTAGGATCCACCATAGCCATTGCTCCATCTATATCCCTCTGTCTCAGAGTTCTTTCTTTTAAACCTGTTGCAGAATAGAGGAAAAAAATTAATGAATATTTAGCCATGAAGGAAACTGCATTCTTCAAAATCTCAAAGCAAACATTATATTTATCTCATAGAAAAGACATGCACAGCAAGTTCTGTTTCACTCAAAGTTTATATTGACAGGATTGAGGAAGTTGCATTTCAAAATATGTGCCATGTTAATGAGTCTTGGATCTCTCATTCGTTGTTTTAACAGTATTTTATTGGGAATGCCCTCATCAATTTGCATCTGGAGCACCATTATTATGCTTTTGAAACCTTTCATCTTGAGGTGAAGGTACATATGCATGTTTGTGGATCTGAACATCTGTACAAATATATATTGCATCCCTCCCCTGTTACTTCCTTCCGACTTTACTGGCCACTAAAGGAAATAAAGCAACGCAGCAAACTTACATAAACAGCAATTGAATGCGAGCATCAAAATCAACTGGTTGCTGGGAGGAACACTCTAATAAGTTCTTTATTGGTGACCCTTTTCCTACAAGTAGGACATTTAGCCTGTCTTTTGATTGCGTCTGCAATGCAAGTCTTACAGAAAATGTGTCCGCATTTTGTTGACATCTCCTCAACCAATGGACACAAGCAAATTGGACAGTTGAAGGTTGGCTCCTTTGGCGGCAGGGTCTGCACATTCTCCCTCTAGCAACAAAGTAAAACACTGATCATCAGTTTCAAAAACATAAATCAAAACATGGATGCCTTGAACATGCCCATGCATGAACATCAACACGGACAAAAATACAGAGATCTCTGATCATCATTCCAAAATTAGTCTTTATATATCCATTGTAACTCTAAAATCATGTATAAGAAAACAAAATTACGAATATTAAAAGGTATGCAAAGACCAGAGTACCTAGAATAATCTCCTACCGTGAATGCAAAGTTAATTAGGCACCTAAAAGCAATCCAGAAGTGCACAAGGATAACATTTACAGATCAAATTCCAATCATGCAGAGCCATTAATGTGTACTTAAGATTATTAAAAAGGGTTTTGAGTTCTGCAAAATTACATCCTAGTTGCAATAACTTTAATGCAACAACTCAATCATTTATCAACAGCATGGCAAGGAATAAATAGCAATGGGAACTATAGGAGCAGCTACGAAAACACAAGTAGCATTAGAGTTGCAGGTATTACCATAGACCTGCTGCTGCTGCTGCTGCCGCCTTCCAAATTGATGTAAAGATCACAATTGATAATCGTTTGGTTTGGTGGAACTCTTCTACGCTTGTTGAGGTTATTGTGAGACAATCTACTTGTTCGCCCTACAGTTAACACAAATAAGAAGAGAGAGATGTGATGGGCATACACACTTGAGAAGACAAGGTAATAAGTACATATATATCCTCAGAGAACAGGAGAAACACACTAACATTATATAATCAATATCATTGCAAACAGGATGCTAGACAAAGCAATAAGACAGCAATTCCATTTAGCACAAGATACCATAGGCAAAGAAAATAGTTTATCACCTGACTCTACATCAACAACGACAGCCCTTCCACGAGCTCTTCGAGAATTGTTCTTAGCCTAGAATGGAATAGGAAAAGATAATAAATAAAGAAGTTTCTCAACACAAAAGAACACTTCAAAATTGAGAAGAGAGAAAGAGAATGTACCTCGGCAAACGCTGTGGGTGACGATTCAATGACATCATCATCGAACACATCAACATCAATAGTAGGAGGTGGCAAGGACTGTCCTTGTTGGCTTGCTTGCACTCCTTGAGGTTCAGTTCGGCTTGAAGTCCCTTCATCACCCCTCCCTTCAGTAGGAGGGGCGTTTAAGTCCAGCACTGTCTTCCTTCGCCGATACCCCCTTAAAGGAGGACTCTTCACCCCCTGAGTCTGAGTGCTCATGCTCAATCAACAAGCTTCATACAAAAGTCCTGCAACCTCGATAAACTAAAAAATTCAAAAATGAAACTGGAAAAGAAAAATAAGGGGACAACAGATTTATTTAAAATGTTAATCCAATCTTAAATTGCCCAGTATAGAAGAATTAACTTGATCAAATTGGTATACATTATCAACATTTATAGACTTCAAATTCCAATTCAACTCTCAAATTTAATTTAATTTAATTTAAGCACTATCTCTCACATTACAATAAAAGTTGACAACAGCAACTAAAAACAATGAAACGAAATCGAAAGCAAATACTGCAAAAGAATTCTATGAAAAGAAATGATCAATTAAGCAGCATTAGATACTGAAAAAGCACAAGACGGTAATAATTGCGAGAAATTAGAGGAAATCGAAAGCAAACAATCCGATTAAATCAAGCAGAAAAGAAAATCGAATCAAATTACCTATAAAGACCTTGACTCTGCAAAGAAAACAAAATCGTCAAAATAAATTGAGAGACAGATTTGAATTCAATTATTAGGGCTTCGAAAACAGGGATGACAGTTTTTATACGAGGAAGAAAAATAGCATGGTTAAATTAGCCCCTTTACTCTTGATAAACGAATCAATTAGTTCCTTTTATTTCAAAAGGATATTATTTAGTCCTTTTATGTTCTTTTCCAAATTATTATTTTCCATTTCAATGACTATATAATTAAAAATAAATAAATAAATATATACTAGATAAATATTTATAATAAAAAGACTAAGAAGGATTAATTAGTTTCTTAAACTAAGAAGACTATGTAATTAATTTTAAACACTACAAGGATTAAGTTCTAATTTACTCAAAAGAAAAGGGAGGGACTAGGCAACTAGGGAGGGAGGGTCAAGTCATTGACCCGGGGATCGGTGATGGGAAAGTGAAGCTCCCGCTTGTCCTACTTGTCAATCAATAAATTCTGTAGTAAAAAAAATGTGTTTTTTTAGTCAAAATTCAATCTTAATATTTATGTATTTCTTTTTTAAATTAAAAAACAATTATTTTATTTTATGAACATCATGGTTTTCTCAATAAAAATTTTAAAAAAAATAATATAAGAATTTATAAGAATTCAAATGATTTAAATTTAGGAAAAAATTATATTTTTCAGTCAAAACTCTCTTTTTATTATTTATTTATTATTTTTATGAAAAACAATATTTTTTATCAGAAGCATATTTTTTATTATGAAAAAATATCATTATTTGTGAACCAATTTTAAATAAAAATTTAAAAATAATTTCTTAATTAAATATTTAAAAGTAAAAGAACAATATATATATATATATATATAGAGAGAGAGAGAGAGAGATACATTTATTATTATCTTTATA
>Ga0307517_10003152_pt1 | contig 25926 bp, 14 predicted proteins | sample 23_EM_MG_FD_194515 | JGI IMG/M metagenome (GOLD analysis project Ga0307517, IMG submission 194515) | Populus trichocarpa ectomycorrhiza microbial communities from riparian zone in the Pacific Northwest, United States - 23_EM | ecosystem: Host-associated > Plants > Roots > Unclassified | place... | reverse complement strand
GGCAGTACGTTCCAAGGAGTACGCCAGTCCCAACCCCGCCTAGCCCGCAGTACATCTGGAAAAGTACCACCCGCGCGATTCGTAGACCGAAGCCCGAGTATCCGGCCAGCACACGGGAATCACAAAATAAACCACCCAACTAGGGTACGAACAAAGTAAATCCACCTCCCACAGCCATCCACCAAACACTACCGTAAGCGAGGTCATAGCCACAACCAAGCCCACATTCCGGCAAACCGGTCACGCAAACACGACAAAGGAAATCCAACACAATCTTAACGGCGCCCGCCACGCCCTTTCCGACGCCGACCACGGCCGACGGTAATAACACCAGGATCACGAGCATGACGATCGGATCCTTCCCCCCGAGCAGCCGAGGCCCCCGGAGAACTGGTATGACCAGCGGGAACCGGAGGAGGCGATGAGGAAAGAACCTCAACCACCCGAGCCTTCCGAGAAGCCACGCCAGCCTCATCGTCCACCCAACGCACGCGACGCGGGTGACGTTTGGCAACGGTCCCGTCAGCCGACGGCGACCGTTCAACCTGTACCACCACCGGTAACACTGGCTCAGCCACACCGGGTTCAGGATCCTGCGCCATGACAGCGGAAGCCACAGTAGTCACCGTCAACGCCTCCACACGGGCCCCAAGGGACGCCACCGTAGGCGCAGCAGGCCCAGCCACCGGGGCGAGCACCGCCACTTCATCAGCCACCTCCTCACGAAGAGGAGAAGAGGCTTCAGCACCGTCACCCTCACGAGAGAGGGGAGCGACCGAGCGAAGAGCATCGAGCTCACGGCGGAGGGACTCACTCTCCAAAGCCGACAAATGCAGCCGACGGGAGAGGACGGAAATGTGATGGCGGAGGCGGGAAACCTCAGCTTCGAGAGCCAAAGTTTTCTCGACCGTCCGACCAAGAGCCAGGCCCGATCTTGCGACCGCGGCGGCAGAAAAGGTTGAGGAACCTCGCTTAACCATGACGATCAACCTGACCGACAGAAGACCGACCGTACGACTAACCGACCGATGGGAAGAAAACCACCGACCTTTCGACCAACCCGAAGGGAGGAAAAACCGCCGACCTCAACCAAAGGAGGAAGAAGCAGGTGCGTTAACCCCGAAAGGAAGGAAGAAGCAGAGGGCAAGCCGACCGAAGGAAGAAAAAAGCAGAGGGGAAAGAAGAGGAACCTCGAGATACCAAACGATCGTGATCGAAAGGAAAGAATAAAATCAAGCAGAGCCCAGCGGAGTACTTGAAGTTAAAGACTTGAAGCTATCGCGAGAGGGGGCGATAAGGAATCAAGGATGCTAACTCGTTGAAAACCAGAATGTGACGGATCACAAGGAGGTTACGTGGCCAATTTTCAGAAAGTGAGGAAAATAGGGGGGAGGAAGCATGGCCAAATTCATACCTTAACACTACTGTACTTGTATCGTAACACCCACTCTTTTCCAACCCATTGGTTCAGCGACAAAATGGCTTGCCGATAACAACAGGGAGAGAGAGTTCACCACTTCGCAGAGTAGGTAAGCATGCATTGTAATAAGTTTCATAGGTATGGGCCCAGTCATTTACTCTTAGAAAGCAGTAGTTCGTCGGTGGTTGTGGTTGCTGGAAGGCTAGATTAGATTAGAACAATAAATGCTACACGGTGTGTTGCTGCTAGATCATCTTAAAGTCAATCAATGTCGTCAGCTTATTCATATATCCAATATCTAGTCCTTGTGTTCGCGTGTTTCCGCTGTGCATTTAGTCGGTCACCACACGATTGCCCCTCTCCCGAACAGTTTTCCCTCTGGGACGTAAAGTTTCAATCCGAGTGATCACAGCATGTTGGAACACTGGAGGTCACGTGTACCAACCCTAACCTTAATCTGTAGAAATGGCTTTCTACGTATCAAGGTTGGGTACCTCTTCTTGCCTGAGTAGCGTCTCCATCGCTCCCCCGTGCCCATTCAGAGCAGCCCAGGCTAGCGATGTGCACCCCAAAGAATCTCTTCCATTGATATAACAACATTCCATCTGTTGGAATTTGGCTGCTCACTATATACATATTTTCCCCATTCCCGTGGATCAGGAAAGCAACTACTGCCATCTGATACACACCGCTGTTTGAGCACTGTTCGACTACTGTTAGCTCTATACTAACTGTGACATCAACCCTGCATATCTAATGGGACAAAGCCCAAACACCAACCCGTTCGCGATGGAACAACCATGAATGATAGCCGAGAGCCGACACCATCCTCGGAGATATACTCAACCCTCGGGCATCCTGGCTTCACCACGGATATGATTCGGAAGTGCATAATGAAACCCGAGGGATTGGAAGAGATTTGGCATTTGTAGGAATCATGCTATCGAGGAAGTTTTTGGTCTCAAGAAGGATATAAGGCAGCCTGTTGTTTCCTTTGTTTGTTCACTATCAGTCATCGCATTTGGTTCTTCTTCTCTGTCTTCACCACTTTCGATCATCCTTCTTTCGTTTCCTTCTTTGACAAGTTTCTTCTCTCACACTCATTTATATCTGCTACATACAATCGATTGCCGTCAATCCGAATCCGAACTCTGAATCCGTTGTACCTGAACCTTGTTGAATACCATCTCTATTAAAGCAGTTATGAACTCAACAATGGCGAAGAAGGATGCGCGGTGAAGTCCACCGAACCTGGTATGGGATCTGACAGTGTTCTCAGCCGTCCGGGGCCCCCGTAGGGCCCGGCGGGGGGACTGCCAAGACCCCCGGACGAGACGGGACGGCAAAATGTAGTCCGTCCTCGTCCTTGAATTCCCAGGACGGCCGTCATTAGCAAGGACGATGAGCCCCACGACCTGAGACAACTTCTACCAGGGGACGGCAGGTAACTACATAGGACCGCCGGGGACGGTGGGGGACGGTGGGGGACGGCAGGGGACGGCGGAAAACATCGGAAAACATCGGAAAACATCGGAAGACGGCGGGGGACGACGGGAGATGGTGGGGGACGGTGGGGAACGACACAATGTCGTCCGTCCTGGTCCTTGGCTCTTACTTGTCGGGCAAGTTCAGGAAAAGACGGGACGGGACGACGAAATGTCGTCCGTCCTCGTCCTCGCCCAGGACGGACGGACTGCCCCGTTGCGAACACTGGGATCTGATGCGAGAGTCCCCAAGACCTGCCTGTGCCAAGTGTTGTTATGAGATGACGATTGCGGGAGATAGGCGAATGAGAGAGAACGAAAGTGTGTGGGAGGAGGAAACTGCTGTATATTCGCCGGATTTTTGCTTACTTCTCCTAAATAGCTGCGGCGGAGCTGAGGGTTCAAATACACAAAACATCATCACACATCTCCGCTGATGGGAAACCTTCCGGAGGCAATGTCTCTTCCCTGCACGCACTGTATTCCGAGCCATTCCTCGCTTTGCTCTCTGAGCATTTCCGGCCATGTCTGCGAATCCTTCGACAAGTATACAAACCAGGTATACTCATCCCTCCTCCGCGATTGATAATGACTGACAAAGGAACTAGTAACTAACAACTAAGAAAAATAGGAAAGGCATAAAGGAAACTAGCATGTGTGCGGAATGATCACCGGTGATTCTCAACACCAAGAGGTAGCAGGCTGATGTGTGGCTATCGTATTCCCGAAGCAGCTCAAGCGCAAGTGAACTAAAAGCGTCCGTAACCTGAGTTTTGATCGTGGACTGCTTGGTATTCATAAGCATAGGTTCGAAAGGGTACGCCCCCAGACGGATGACGGTGATTGGCGGTTTTGACCTTTTCGGAGCACATATAGGTCGAGCAGATCCTAGCCATTGTTGAGTGAGGTGTGTTGAAAAGATCGTAACGGGCGAAAAGATAATCTTGCAGAGTGGGGTGGATCAGTCGCACCGTTGATTTCTCCTTATCCACAGTGATAAGCCCCTGACAGCAGCTCGCCAGTGTCAATATTGAAGGGGTGTTGCCAGGATTAAAGTCCTTGGAGCCTATCTCGACTGCTAGGGCTTGACAGAGCTCATCAACCCTCAGTGGCCGTTCCGCGCGGCTTACCCACATGAGAGCTTCTATACCGAGTCTCGATTTACCTCCATCTAGCGCCCTTATCCGCTCTATCGTGGAACCGTAAGCACCTCCCCACCCCAATCCATCAGGCATTCTGCTTAGCCTCTCTCGTCTCAGGTGTATTGTTGGTTCTCCCAAGATCGCTCCGATCCTTAAGGAAACAAGTCGAAACCTAAAAATTATTAGCGGATAACGTGGAGTATGATTCTCGGCATCCTCGACCCCACGCACATCTGTGACATATTTTCCGGAATCTTCTGCAGGATGTCTCCCTCCAGGCTGTCGTCCATGGCATCTGGTATGTCATCCTCTCGGAGTCTAACACGAAGGAACCTAGTGATGTCACCTCGGGTGGGGCAAACAGAGACACTAGTCACTTGTCCAGGAAGACGCTTCTCGATCTCAGCCCGAATATAGGGCCTTCCCGTCGTGAATATTCGAGTGCGCGGGGACTTCTCGAGAATTTGTTTGAGGGAATCAAGGAGCCTGGCCCGTTCCACTCTACTGCATTCATCTAGAGCGTCAAGACACATAAATGTAGGCTGGTAGGACGTAACGAGCTGTAGCATCTTCACGATATCAACGAGTTGGGGTCTGCATCCACTGATGGTCGTTTTCTGCTGTCGAAAGGCCCGCAATATTTCTTCCGGAACCGTTTTCATTCCGCTAACTATCTGGTTTAGCAAGGAACCCAGCACATTTGTTGCGGACTGCTCCTTTCGGGCCGCGAAGTCCAGGTAAAAACATGAAACAGCAGTGTTTTGTCCGCTAGTCTGATCGCATAGTCTGTCCACTACTAGCGAACTGTCATCGCGGGGTGTTAGCACGGGCTCGCTTTCCTCCTTCCCTATCAGTAAGTTTCGTTACCTGATAAATGTCTTTCCGACCCCCGGATCTCCATAACAAAATAGAACCGCGCTTTCGCATTCAATTTCCTTACCCAATCCGCTCCATCTCCTGAATTCCTCAGTCTCCATAAGCCATTCTCCGACATCGTTGACACGACGTTCTTGGATTTCCCAATGCTGTAAGCGGGGATCCAGGGGTGATAACCAAGTTAGGAGTTGGGGGTGATCGTCCTTAATGGTATCGCTGTTCCACTCATCAGGATTGTTACTTCTGTTTGAAAAGCTGGTGCTATAATTGATGGTATATTGAGACATTTTGCGCTCTTTAATGCTTGCACTGTGGAAAGGGAGGGGGAGTTAGGGAGTGAAGTTGGTTGATGCTATTCCTCGGGGGGGATGGAGAAAGGTGGGGTCTAGTTAAAGAAAAGCGGGGTCTTCTGGTATTAAAGCAGCGTAACTTTAGCAGGTCCGCCCACTCTTTTGTGCCAAAAATTCTAATTAAACTACCCGAATCGTGTAAAATTGGTGCCATTCTTCTGACTAAATTACTATATCGGTGCTATGATGAGGCGTCGGGTGCAAGCCTCTATGTTCTAACCGGCCGCTTAGGCCTACTACCGGTAGTGCAATACTACCCGCCCTCCACGAAAAGATCTTAACTTCTTAAGTACAGTACCGGCGGGACAATAGGCCCTGCTAGATCTATTACTGCACCTACTCCAGCCCCACTAAACGACACTGCAGAGCCATTTCCTGGTGGATCAACAAGTTGAAACGCCATCGCCAGCTATTCTCCTCGGCTGCAAGTCAAGGTGTCATGCTTTCCCGTTGCTGGGTTTTCCCACTGCATACATGGCAATTCCGGTTGCCAGCGAAAAATCCCGATTTCCCTCACTAAAGGACAAGTATCCCCGGCAAGCGGCAAGCGCCTCATCAGGCGAGCCATGGTGGGCAGTTAAGAAATTGTAGTTTAACAGTTTTCACAATAATTCTTTTCCAATATTCTGTTGAAAGTCACCGGCGATCACTCTGTACAAGGACAAGTTTCCTTTGTACCTTTCCCATCTTTGTTTGTCTGTTATTACTAGTTTCATTTGCCAGTCGTTATCAATCAAGAGCAGGAACGAACATATATTGGTTCGCACATATGGCCGGAAACCATCGGAGGGTAGTGCAGAGGATGGATTGGAATACTGAGCGGGAGGGAGATCGAATCTCCTTTCTGTGTGCCAATGTCCGGAAGGATTTCCGCGAGCAGAGAAGATTGGAAAGCTCATTGTATTGTCTATATAAACCCACTGTTCTGTTGTAGATAGAACAAGAAAGAGAGATACGTATTTGATCAATATATACTCGTTTCCTCCTTGGCCTCATTGTCCTTCTTCATCTCCTACGTCCGTCTTTTCTCTATCCCTTCTTCAAAATAGGCTATGTTCGGTAGAGAGTCTTGCGGTCCTTATTCTTTCTGTGCTGCCAGCAGCGTCCTATATATACACAAAACTCTCTTCCTAGAAACACATTTCTTCGCCATCACCCAACTCTGTTCTTCCATCACCCTCTCTCGCTTTCCAAACCACACCCTCAACTTTCCTACAGATTTCGTCCGTCAATCCCTTCGCTCGTTTCAACTACTTACAAACTTTTCCTGAACGCTCCTTTCCAAACTTTCCTGATACGTTCTCCTGTTTTGCTATTGTCAAAGTGTGACAGTCGTTTGTTCCATCTTCTAGCTAACACTAGCCCTAAACCTTTAGTACCCCTAGTCTGATTCATGAATCTTCCCGAAACATCTCCGATGCACCTAACCGTTCGCTCATACACGCCGTTGCTTCAACTTCCATACTTCCCAACACTCGCCAAACAAAAACTCTCCTTCTCCTAACTTCCGGTGTTGTAACATTGTCGCAGATATGGAACCTTCGTGAGTATTTTAACATCCCTATCTCTTAATGAAATATTCCACCTTGAGGCGCGCACTTGTACCCCACCCCATACAGCTATTCTTTAGTCTAACAGGCAAGAAGTACCAAAGTATTTGGGCACTAACCCGGTGCTAGTACTTGCCCATTGCAAAAGTTACCGGGAATGTGGAGGCTAGGCTGTACACTTTTTAGTATGCGTTATATAAGCTACACTTCAGTCTTCCCCAAACCAAAATCCTCGTTTCTAGAAATTTTTGAAATGCGCAAGTACTAATACGGGTATCAGATTACACTGCACAAATTACAACCTTACTGACATCACCCGGCACGAAAGAAATCACCATTCATCCCACTGATGCTTTCTCTCTTCAATCCACCAGTAGGCAGAACGATACGATAATGTGGGCTCTTTGGTTCTCTATTGCAGCCTCGACGTGGGCATCCCTTTTGAAATTAGGTATCATTCAACAATCGCCCGTACCAAAATAGAAAGAGTCAGTATTGCGCTTCTTGGGAACTTTTTCACTCCAGGATTGGGAATGGGAAAGAAGTCTATTATTGTTTGGTAGCCTCCAGAAACTGGACCTTGGATGTACATTCTATTGAAGGTTCACAAAGGTTCCATATGTCGGACATGGTTGGAACATGGGTGTCTTATGGTGGAGGAGAATTTTTTTAGTGGATAGTTTTGGACGGGAGTTGTGTATCAGAGGAGTGACAGTGTGTATGATCTATGATAGGAGACAGACGATGTAGGAAGGTTTGGGGTGGTTTAGGGATTGAAACTAGGGAGAACCGGAGATTAGAGATTAGGGTTGCTAAGGGTTCAAAAGGATCAGTGTCACAATATGAAGATCGGGAAACCGGAGAGGGTGTCGGGACTGTAAAGGGCCGCCGGAGGCAAGGGAAATTGTGCAAGAGGCAAAAACTAGACTTGGAGATTCAGGGAAAGCGTTTAGACGAACTTCGAAGAGGCTGTCTAGGAAATGCGGGAGGTCATGGAAAGGAAGAAGATATTTTCTGTAAAACCAAGTTAATGTATATAAGTTATGGGACACCTCCGACGGCGTAGAAAGAACAGGGGCCCCAAGTCACTCTTTACCAACATAGCCTATTTTTAAGACTCTCGCCGATCTTGCGATGATGATTGCTATAGCGGTGGGTAGTTGGTGTTGGAAGCCTTTGATGCTGCTCGGTATACTCAGCCTATCATCCGCGCGCAGTTTATCTCTTTGTCGTTCGAAAAAAGCCTTCGGATATGCGCTTGGGATCGGCGCAGTGCCGGAGGGAATACGACTCTGAAAGGGTCGGATAAACGAAGGGTCAGATGTGCGGAAACTATGGAGAGCGGAAATTCTTCGAGATGTTTGTTTTTCCTTCGTCAGTAGCGCGGGGGTCCGCGGAAGAGATAGGGGACATACATGGAAGAGAATTAACCTGTATCGCGATCGATAGAAGGATGGGAGGAAAGCTCTGCTGCCTTTGTATATATACCTGCCTTTACCGTTAGCTAGTTTAATTAGTTGAGCGTGAGGGTGTGGGCGAGCAGTTGAATGAAAAGTTCCCCACTCTAAGTCGTGCTTTGGCGATCTAAGCCTTTTGTGATGCTTTACTCTTGGCGTTTCATTTCGTTATGCCGCCGCCGTTTTGTCGTTCAGCCATCGCATGTAAATGTTGGCCGGGTAATCCTAGCATCTACTGCTCAAGGTCCGGCAAGAGGTTATGAAACAGTTAATTGAGGTTGACCAGCTAAATATATCCCTGTTTGTTCCGGTTAACCGTTCCCCACCCTTATACCCGAGAGAATAGCTCTCTCCCATTCACGCCACAGTGTATCCACGGGGGCCCTAAGGGCCCGTTTACCAATAGACGGCCGTCAAGCAACCGGAGACGGCGCCGACCGTCAAGGGAGGCTAAACGGTCGAAGAGCGGTAGGGAGAATTGATGGGTGTGTGTTTACCTAATACAGTGTGTAGTAGTGTGAAAAGTGTGATCCACAAACATGAGGTGTGCAACCAGTTAGCTTTCAATTCTCAGAGTACGAGTACCGGTGTGGGAGTTTTCTCGAGCTTCCCTTCGTTGGATGGTGTTCCGTCCGAGCTAACTCCAATAGGTGGAAGTGCACTTGTGACCTATGCACTATACCGGGCGATAGTGAGGATTGACTTGACTTCCGGTAGCGATAGTGTAACTTGACAAATAGGTGAGGACCGGATCACGGATAAAGCTAAGCCCAATAGATTTTCCTTGGTGGTAGAACTTTCCGTTGTGTGTAAGGTGTGGTTGTTCGATCACTAGCTAGGTACATGATAGGAAAGCTTCCTATGTGAAAAGTCTTCACGCCAAGGCCCACAAACACAGGCCAGTGGCCAACTCCCAGACAGGCAAGTCACGCTGCCAACCTACCCTATCAACCGTCGAGGGCACAAGGGTCCTCTCCTCCTCCAGCCTTCGCTCCCCGAAGGCAAACAGCAAACATCTAGAAATACAAAACCCGGAACACCACAAAGCCCAACTATCCATCTATCTATCTAGTCCACCGAGTGACCCGCCATGATTCTCAGTAGTTCCTCTGGGTTATCCAACCCCCTCGGCTTCATCCCACCAGTATACATGTGTGCCATCATCTGTACATGCCCGCAGACCATCCTGTAGATCATATACCTCTCCGGCGTGCTCCCACGCTTCATCACCATTCCCATACTCCAATAGGGTTACCAAATTCATCTCCTCCGTTCGTCTTGTTAGATACAACTTCAAATCATTAAGGTGGACCCGGTCTTTAAGGCCTCCCTTCTTCACTCTCATCAACTCCCTTGTGTTAATATCGTAGAGCCGCCCTGTCTTTCCGTGCCATGCCAGGTCGCCAAGCCGGTAAGGGCCTTCCCATCGCGGTTCCAACTTGTTTCCCCGCCTTTGATCTAGAAGAAAGCGCCGGAGTAAAACCAAGTCGCCTTCTCCGGGCGCTTGAAACCTCACTTCTTTTTGTCTACTCATCTTCTCTTCCGCCTGCTCAACAATCTTCTCTGCTGCTTCTGCCCGCCGTTCTTCGATCTTGGTAACGCGTTCGAACTGTCTGGCTGCGAGGTCTTGGTCTTTGGTCCATAGGCTACCGTCTGCTGGATTATTTGTGCTTGCCTTGGCGATAACAGAAACTGCCCGCTCCGTGGCTGGTGAGGTATCCCATCCTATCCGATTTGGGTTGTATCCAAGTAGCAACTCCGCTGGACTGAAGCCATGCACGCTCAGGACACGCGTATTGATAGAATGAACGACAGGGTCAACGTATAGATCCCAATCGGTAGTGGGTGCCTTGCTCGCCATAACTGTAACCTTCAATCCATCGACTAACAAACGTACGTATCGTTCAGCGAGACCCACTGACTGTGGATGTGATTTGGGTGCGGGGAGGTGTACGACGTGGAAATCCTTCAGTGTCTTAGCAAATTCTCCAGAAACAAAGTGTGCCCCATTATCTGTATAAACTGCTCTTGGCCATCCAAACAACTTGACAGTTCTCATAAGTAGCGCCACAGCGGATTTTCCTTGACTATCGGCTACTGGCAGGGCAAACATAAAGCGAGTAAAGTAGTCGACGCCTATCACAATGTATTTGTTTCCTCTGGGTGTATCGGGGAACCTTCCAACGAAATCGAATCCCATCATATCAAAAGGCTGTAAATGTACGATGCTCATCTGGCTGACTGACGGCTTGAGGGGACCGATTAGTTGACAACTCGGGCATGTAGTGCAATAACCGTGAACGTCTTTCCCTCTCGTGGGCCAATAATAGCGTCCTATTAGTGTCCGGGAGAGTATTCCGGCAGCAAAATGTCCGTGGCAGTCGTGGAGATAGTGTAGAATCGCTGGGACCTGCTTTCGTCGAACACAAAATGCCTCCTTTCCATTTCTTTCCACATAAACGAGTCGTCTTGGTAGCTTCACGGTAATGCCCTCCTGTTCCGGTTCCTGAGTTTCCGCAGTAGGTTGATCAATCAATCTGTATTTTGTCGAGTTCCGTCTCACCAATCGCCTTTTATGTGTTGTTAATGGTTCTCCGTTCTCATCGCGGAAACCTTCCAAATCACCAAACAGTTTGTAGTGGGCAATCGCCCCATACCATTCATCTTCGAGCCACTCACTCCAGTTCTTTATAACTTCCTCTTCTTCTACCGCCGCTACTTCTTTGAGCCCATCTCTGGACCTGGCCTGGCTGTCTCCACTATAGTGCATTCGACTTAAACCATCCGCTATCACATTCTCCCGTCCGGGTTTGTGAATGTATTCGACATCGTACTCAGCAAGCCGGATCTGCCATCTGACAATTCGCCCGTGGGCGTCATCTTTACGTAGCAAACCCAACAACGCTTGGTGATCTGTATATATCTTGGTCGGAAACGGCGATCCCAAAATCAACCATCGAACTTCCTCTAGGCACCTCAAGATAGCTAGTGCTTCTCTCTCCGTCGTCGAATATCGGGTTTCTGCCGGCGCAAGTCGTTTTGAAATAAACATCACTACCTTCATGTCCTTTCTCGTTGTAGGTGATATGTTGATGCCGGCCGGAGTATTTGGTAACTGGAAAAGCACTCCACCAATAGCGTGCGTAGACGCGTCGGTCATTAGGTGGTATTGTCTCGTCTCGTCACCTCCATATACAACGTTCTCAATGATAGCCTTCTTGATAGCTTCGAAAGCGGTCTCCTGCTCTTGTCTCCATTTTATTCCGCACTCGCTCTTCTTGGAGCGAACACGCTTCCCGGATGAGACCAATGTTCGATTCATGGTATCGGCACTCTCGACTCGATATTGTATTGCCTTCTTCATCAACCTTGCATATTCCACCCGTCCGGGAATAAACTGGCGCAAAAATATCGTCATGTAGAGGAACGCTTCGATCTCTGCAAGATTTGTAGGGCGCGGGTAGTCACGTATTGCCTTAACCTTGTCTAATGAAGGCCGAAGACCACTGCCGTCGCTTGCATATCCGAGAGGATGGATTTTTTCTAGGAAGAAGCCTGATTTGCTTTCTTTAAGGGTAATTCGTGCCCATATGAGTCGTGGAAAATAGTAGGAATGGAGGAAGTTGAACAGAGATCGGAAATCCTCATGTGCGCCGAAGTCATCATCCACGAAACACTCAAACGCTCCTTTTGAACACCTGTTTAAACATGGCTCTGGATTGGGTGCCGGTATCGCTCCACTGAATATATCTTTTAACCGTGCGTACGTCAAGGGTGCACCTGCGAGGCCTTGTCCCATTCTCAAGTATTGCCATTGACCGTTATACGTAGCAAAAGCCGTCCGATAAGCATGAGCAGGATTCATCCGTACAGCCCAAAACCCGTTCGCTGCATCCGCCTGAAAGTAGATGGAAAAACGTGCCTGCATCAAGTTGTTTATCACCGGCTCGATCCGCTTCATTGGGTAGCTGGAGACCATCGTTGCTTCGTTAATTGGGCAAAAAACGTGAACCATACGTAGCCCCCCATCTTTCTTTCTGACAAACTTCGTCCGATGTGACCATGGTGATTCTGAACGTCCTATAATGCCTGCTCTTTCCAGCTTTGGTATATTTAACTCTATCCAGTCTTGTTCCTCCTTTGTGTAAACTTTATCCTTGGCTCTTCTTGGTTGTGCGCCCGGCCACACAGGTATCTGGTGCTCCACCAAATCCGTCACTGGCATATCCTTCAACTCGTTTGCAAATGCGTCCTTCCAGGTGTAGAGTAACAATATAGCTTCCTCTTTCTCCTCCTTCGTCAATCGCTCGCCCATTGTGATTTTCCTTGTTGCAAACCAGGCTGCCGCCTCCGCCGCTTCACTTTTATCCTTTAACTCTCTTCGATAATTAAGAGGTCTCCGCGCCGTCGGAAATTGCAATACCTTCCCGAACACTTTCTCTTCCTTCTCATTATCTTGGAGCTTATCGTACTCTTCCGGTACCTCGAGAGTTATAGCGTTATTGTCGAACTTGTGTTTTTCCTGAAACTCGCTCATATCATCAGCGTCTGTCTCCTCGATCCCACCGCTTCTTCTTATTGTCTCCACTGCGTTCACCATCTGTGATTTAACTCCACTGTCCTGCCAGCATCCAACTTCTCCGTAAAAGCAAATATCATCCGGGCCGAAACATCCCACATCTAAATCATCATCATCAAACAAACTCGCAATCGTAACGGACCCTCGACCAGGTATAATCTCGCTTTCACTAAGTAAATCATCATGCCTAACACAAACATTATCGTCATCATCATCGCTACCACCGGCGGCATCGCTACCATTAGCGGTATCAAGTAAACACAAATCGTGGTTCAATGTCCCACTCTTGTCACCATTATTAATATCCGTAAACTGTAAACCTGTAAAATCTGTAGTCATCAACACTTCTTCTTCCTCTTCGTCACCAGCCAACCGGCTTACTGTATCAACTGGTGAGATTAGTTTTCCGAATCTTCTGAAACCCCACCGTAGTAGGCCTCGTCGTCGTCATCCTCATCCTCATCTCTCATTTGCTGGTCTGCCTCCTTCCTAATCAATTCAATCAGACGCTCAAAGAACCTACTACCATGGCTCTCTTGCAACTTGAGCTCATTCTCGATTTCAACTGATAACTGGTTCCGGCCGGCTTCCTTATCTCTCAACACAATCGGAACTCGCGGAGGACGCCCACGCTCAGTTGCCCGAACCATATCTTTGCTGGTGCGATCGCTAGGAATCTGTACACGGGTACCGTGCCCGCTCATGATGAAATAACGTCCGCCAGCGTAGTCGCCTTTAGCCTTCACTGCCTGAAGCCAACGTCGACTCAGAAGCATAGGATATGTCGGACTGTACTCGGAAGGAAGGGCATACACTCGGAGATCGCAGGGTACTCCAGCAACCGTGACACGTAGGTCAGCATAGTAGGCGATCCGTGCTAATGCATTCGTAGCAGTGCGTATGACCATCCCACTGGTCTTATTCAACGTAGCGCCAACAGCCTTCAATACCTTGATAGGCATCAAGTTTACCACAGACCCAGCATCGACTAGTATACGCCTGATACTATACTTTCCGGCTGTAGTAGTTATAATACCTTGAGTGTAAAAGTTTGAAATATCACCCAGACTGCGATCGGTAGCAACTAGTAGGACTGGTTCTTCTTCCGGCGAATTCTGCGTTCCAGCGTCTACCGAAACTCTCTTACCGCGCTTCTTGGATTTGCCACGCTCAGGATCCTTTGCTCGCTCCTGGACTAACAACCGACAAATATCCTTCTTTACACTCGGTGCCAAATCAAAGAATGACCCCCAATTCAGTCCAAGTACAGGTGCGTCTCTGAAGGCACCAACGAAATCGAATTTCTCCCTACCAGCCATCATCCGAGTAGGCTTGCGTTTTGCTCGAGAGACAGGTTGCTTAATAGATCGTCCTTCCGGGTCGACTCCCTGACCATACTCTGTCCGTGGTCTCTGACTGGCCGGCCCCGCCTCACCATCAAACTCTTCCGGTAATTCGCTGAATCGGCGTGCCCGTTCACCAGCCATCACAGGGGCTCCAAGATCTGAATCACTTTCGCCTTCCTCTTCTTCATCCTCAGAAACCTTCTTGACAAACTTCATCAAAAGTTTCTCATCAACCTCAGCCGTTGATACCTCCCTGACCTTCACTCCGTCAAATGCAGATGAAGCTCCCACAACCTCGACAACACTAACAGCTCGCTCCGAATCTCTAGCAGCAGGTGGTGGTGGTGGTGGTGGTAGTATTACAGTGCTCGAACGTGGAGGGTCAGAGCGCACAGGCTCCTGCGCTCCAGGCAAACTGAGGGGAGGGCCGTATGTTGTCAATCTCCGACAGTGAGGACGCATGTGCCCTTCCTCGCCACAATGGTAACAAACGAGTGAGTTGCGAGAAGGGTAATAAAGCATGCCGTTCGGACCCACAATGGGTTGCATAGAAGGATCTGTAACTCGCGGTGTTTGATAGGAAGTTTGCAAACTTTCATAAGTTGCTGGGCCCGCACGTCCGCTCTCTTGGTTGCCTCCAGTAGCAAAGAAAACTCTGCTCGTCCCACGGTCTGTAACGGGGTGGATAAGGTGACGCATTTGACTTCGTCTATTCGGAAAATCAGGTCTCCTATGTGCGGGAAAGGTATGGTTGGACCGCTCGTACTCAAATCGATCTCGTGGTTGTGTAAGAGGGGGTGGTGCCGGTGCATAGTTTCCATACGTGCGGTTGACGGCGTAGCTATCCAGGGGAATGATTTCTGCATCAGGGCGAGATAGAAGTGTGCCAGAATTCGAAGGTGCCGCCTGCTGAGACTTCACCAGGTCCCTAAACATACCGCGTAGCTCCCTCATCTCCTCACGCACAGAATCTTCCTCATGCCTCCCATTCCTCTTTCCAGTTTTGCTTTGGCGCCTTTTCTCAGACCGCTTTTTACCTTTCCTAGACCTCCGCTCTGATTTCTTTGACTGGCCACATCCTCTCTCATCATCAGAGTCCCAGTAGCTATCGGTATCATCATCTCCACTATCCTCATCCTCATCGCTGCTCTTCAAGTCGTCATCTTCCTTTCTATAGCCCTTCATTTTCCACTGCGCGGCCAGTCTCATTACACCACGAACAACCTTGTAGGGTGTCTCCTTCGAGTCTGGCTTCTGGAAATTCATGAATGCCATCTCGCGTAGGCGCTGGCTGGAGAGGCCCTCGATGTAATAACGTATAAGGATTCGATCGTAGTGGTTGGCCTTCGCCGGCTTCCGTTGTAAAACTTTGAGAACCTTCCGAGAATAGACAAACACGTCACGTTCGCCCTGTTCCAACCCACTCATTATCGTCAAGATATCCTCCTGTGCTTGGTCTTCTCCGTCCAGATCATCAAACTGCTCGATCAACACTTCCCTTAACTTCTTCTCGTCCCATAGGATATCATCCGGTAGCTGCCGCAAAAATCGGCCTGCCGCGGATCTAATCGGGCACGCTACATGTATCTGAGCGACTCTCATTCTATTTACTTCTCCTTCTCCGCGAGCAAACTCTTGTCCCATAGTCGCAAACCAAGAATCCATCCAACTGAGGAAGGCCCTCACTCCGATTGACTCATCACCGGAAAATGTGATGGGTGGTCCTCTCGAGTATCCCATGACTTTAGGTATCGGAGACGAGTACTCAGGCGACAAACTACTCAAACTGCTTGGCAGCGGCGGCGATAGTGTCTCAAGAAAGTTGGGTGGTACAAAGTCTCGCTCTAGTGGCAAGCGAAATTCTTTGATATCCTTATCCGTCGGACTCGCAAATACTTGACGCGGTAAAGAATACCAGTATCCGTTTCGCTGAAAGTAGATGGTGTCGATTGGTTGGTTTCCCTTGCGCTGTTCCTCGATTGTTCGCTGTACTCCTACTCTCTCCTGCTCAAAAACTCTCCCCACGAGCCTAGGCGTAGGATTGCTCAACTCCGAATGCGAGCTGCCTGGTGGCGATGTCAAGTCCAGGATGCCCAAAGAGTATCAAACTAACTTCAGCGGATCGTAACAACAAGGCGCAAGTTTAGAAGCTCTCCAACTTCTCTTATCTACTCAATTGGCTCGAGAGCAGACTTAGACTAGTAGCGGCGCGAAAACTTCTATTGTCTATTGAAGTAGCAAGTTGACCGATTCAACACCAATCCGTTTCAGAGCACCAGTTGTGGGAGTTTTCTCGAGCTTCCCTTCGTTGGATGGTGTTCCGTCCGAGCTAACTCCAATAGGTGGAAGTGCACTTGTGACCTATGCACTATACCGGGCGATAGTGAGGATTGACTTGACTTCCGGTAGCGATAGTGTAACTTGACAAATAGGTGAGGACCGGATCACGGATAAAGCTAAGCCCAATAGATTTTCCTTGGTGGTAGAACTTTCCGTTGTGTGTAAGGTGTGGTTGTTCGATCACTAGCTAGGTACATGATAGGAAAGCTTCCTATGTGAAAAGTCTTCACGCCAAGGCCCACAAACACAGGCCAGTGGCCAACTCCCAGACAGGCAAGTCACGCTGCCAACCTACCCTATCAACCGTCGAGGGCACACCGGTACTCCACAACCGAGATATTGGACTGACCAACAATTTTCTCTTGCAGTCGAGCGATGAGAATTTTGTTATTAAACTTGCCCTAAATTATGACAAAAGGAATTGCTAATTGTGCAAGGAAAAGAGAGCTTATTCATAGCTGCTCTAGTTATTGCAGACATGGAAGGCTGGTGGCAATTAGGTGGTGCCAGTAGACGGTGGTTGCAATCCCACCTCCTGAGCCGCGTCCTGTTTTGACCGTCTAACACCCAGAATATTAAACGGTTGAAAACAGGGTAAACAGTTTTGCCCCGTCTATCCGAATATGATGCTGGTTGAGACGCCACCGTCTAGTTTCCCCACCAAAATCTCGAAACGCAACGGATCAGTAAACGGGCCCTAATTACGCGACCGACTCAACTCCACATAGCTAGTTCATCACAGCCAAAACATACACTACATTGATAGACTAGGCTATTGAGCTCTGGTTTCTTCTGTAGTCGAGCCTGGAGCATCCCTGAGAGGAAAAACACGGTTAGTGGTGCGCCACTTACTTACTTTTATCGATTTTATTATTATTTTTATCCATATTATTATTATTATTTCATATTGTCTTGAGTCGAGATACATGCTTTGCAACGCTCGGTACCCACCCTCGGTCGCGTAATTATGACCCCCGTGGATATCTCTTAGAGAGTTTTCTGGGGTTATTTTTCATTGCTCCGATATATTCGCAAGATGTGTGAGGCCTATAAGCGACATAAAAGCCCTAACCTATCTGCTAGCCCCCCCCCACACCCTCAGTACTGAGGGCGATAGGCGGGGCAGCTATTCTGTACCCATTAATTGCAATACGGCACTATTCATTAAGCCTCATCGTCTTTATATAGTTCACAATCCTTTCAAAAATCCTTGCCTTATTACACGCCGCTCATCTATATATACAAAAAAAACACCCTAAGTTATATATGGTTTGTCTTTCAGGCAGGGGAGGGAGTGGGAGGAAGAGAAAAGCAAGGAAAAATAACCTCACAAGATGAAGGAAAAGGCAAAGGCTAGAATATATAGCTAGAGGAAATCTAAGTGAGATAGGATGGAAACTGCAAACTATGAACTGAACCTTACTGCAATGGTAGAGCCATATTGTCCCGCCAGCCAGACATCTGTCCTTCGTAAACGGTAACCCATAAACCCCCCCCAACTGAGTTAGACAGGAGCTGCAGACCGGTGTGATGGCATATACGTGAATTCCCATGTCATAGGATTTGCTTCGCGCACGAAGGGTGAGGTCTAGCTTCCATGCGCGGCCTAGGACGAAAAGGGAAGGAACGGAGTTTCCTAGGCCTCAAGCGGCGCTGAGGATACCCGCTTCATAAGGCTGTAGCAGCGCTACCACCTCCGAATGGCCCTTGCTAGCTGCCAACATGAGCGGTGTCCGGCCACGATTATCCGGCTTGTTGGGGTTGACCTCTTCTCGCGCGAGGAGTGCTTTCACCAATGGCTCACATCCATCCTCAGCAGCATACAAGAGCGGTGTTCTCCCTTCACGGTCTGTCTTGTCGGGGTTGACCTCTTCACGCCCGAGTAGGATTTCCACCACCACCTTGTCCCGGCCCAACATTGCATAAGAAAGCGGTGTTCGGCCGTGATTGTCTGGCTTATCAGGATTGACCTCTTCTCGCTCGAGAAGTATTTTTGCCACTTCCTCAGCTACACCACGGTGTCCGCCCCCGACTGCGTACGAAAGGGGTGTTCGACCGTGATTGTCAGGCTCATCGGGGTTGACCTCTTCCCGCCCAAGGAGTATATTTACCACTCCCTCACGTGCAACCTCAGCAGCATACGAAAGCGGCGTTCGGCCGCCACGACATGGCTCGTCGGGGCTGACCTCATCTCGCTCGAGTAGTATTTTCACCACTCCCTCGGATCCACTTCCAGCAGCATAGGAGAGCGGTGTTCGGCCGTTGTGACTTGGTTCGGCGGCGTTCACCTCTGGCTGCGCGAGTAGTATTTTTGCCACTCGCTCGGATCTGAACTCAGCAGCATACGAAAGTGGCGTTCGGCCGTCATCATCTTGTATGCCGGGGTTAACTGCTTCTAGCCCAAGCAATATCTTCATCACTCCCTCGGACCCAGACTGCACAGCACACGAGAGCGGTGTTCTGCCGCCATAACTTCGCTCGTCGGGGTAGACCTCTGGCTGCGCGAGTAGTATTTTTACCACTCCTTCGGATCCACACTGAGCAGCATACGAGAGAGGTGTTCGGCCGTTATAACATGGCCTGGCGGCGTTGACCTCTTGCCGCGCGAGTAGTATGTCTACCACTCCCTCGTGTCCACCCTTGATAGCAGCCAGCAGCGGTGTTCGGCCGTCCTGATCCAGCTTGTCGGGGTCGACCTCTTGCCGTGCGAGTAGAATTTTCACTATATCCTCATGTCCCCTCAAAGCAGCACACCAGAGCGGCGTCTTGCCATCTTCATCTGCCTTGTCGGGGTTGACCTCTACCTGCCCGAGCAGTATCGTCACCACTCTCCTATGCCCAGCCCCAACGGCCCACAATAGCGGCGTCCCACCAGCGCTACTTTCCCGGTCGGGGTTGACCCCTTCCTGCCGGAGTAATGCCTTCACCACTTCCTCAGATCCCCCCCGAGCAGCATAAAAGAGCGGAGTTATGTCGGAGGCATCTGCCCTGTCGGGGTTGACCTCTTCCCGCTGGAGTAATACCTTTACCACCCCCTCAGATCCACACTCAGCGGCATACGAGAGTGGCGTTCGGCCTTCGAGACATGGCTTGTCGGGATCGACCTCTTCCCGCATGAGCAATACCTTTACTACTTCCTCAGATCCATACTCTGCGGCATACGAGAGCGGCGTTCGGTTTTTATAAGATGGTTTGTCGGGCTTAGGCCCTTCCCTTCTGAGTAGTAATTTTACCAGTGCCTCATTTCCACCCTGAGCAGCGTGCGAGAGCGGTGTTCGGCCGCCCTTATCCACCATGTGGGGGTTGATCTTTTCTTGCCTGAGTAGTATCTCCATCGCTCCCCCATGCCCATTTAGAGTAGCCCATGCTAGCGGTGTGCGCCCCAAACAATCTCTTTAGTTGATGTAACAACATCCCATCTCTATTAAAGCAATTATGAGCTCAACAATTCCGAAGAAGGATGCGCAGTGAAGTCCACCCAAAATGTTACGGGATTTTGTGCTTGAGAACCGGACGGATGCCCCAGCTGCTTGTGCTAAAAGGTAGCGGGCCGATATATGGCTATCGTATTCCCGGAGTAGCTCCACCGCAAGTGACTTGATGGAATTCGAGGTTTGCCTTTTTGCATGGACTCCCCAGTATCGCGAAGAATATTTTAGAAAGGGTTCGTCTAAGGACCCATGACTGGAATCGGCTGAAAGGGTCTTGACTTGTTCGGAATTCAGATAGGTCAAGCAGATCTCGGCCATTGTCGAGTGAGGTGCGTTGAACAGATCGGGACGGGCCGAAAGATAATCTTGCAGAGTAAAGTTGATTAGTCGCACAGTTGATGTCTCCTTATCCACAGTGATAAGACCTTGGCAGCAGCTTATCAATGTCAATATTGAAGGGGCGTTGCCGGCGTTGAAGTCGTTGGAGCCTAGCTCGACTGCTAAGGCTTGGCAGAGCTCATCAACCCTCAGTGGCCGTTCCGCATGGCTTACCCACATGAGAGCTTCTATACCGAGTTTCGATCTACCTCCATCTAGCCCCCTTATCCTTTCTACCGTGGAACCGTAAGCACCTCCCCATAACCCATCAGGCATTCTGCTAAGCCTTTCTCGTCTCAGGTGTATTGTTGGTTCTCGCAAGATCGCTTCGATCTTTAAGGAAACAAGTCGAAACCTAAATCTAATTATTAGCGAATAACGTGAAGTGTGATTCTCGGCATCCGCGGCCCCACGCACATTTGTGACATATTTTCAGGAATCTTCTGCAGGATGTCTGCCTCTAGACTGCCGTCCATGGCATCTAGTATGTCGTCCTCGCTGAGTCTAACACGAAGGAACCTAGTGATGTCACCTCGGGTGGGACAAACAGAGACACTTGTCACTTGTCCAGGAAGACGCTTCTCGATCTCAGCTTGAATATAAGGCCTTCCAGTCGCGAATATTCGAATTCCCGGGGACTTCTCAAGGATTTGTTTGATGGAATCGAGGATTCTGGCCCGTTCCACTCGACCGCATTCATCTAGAGCGTCAAGACATATAAATGTAGGTTGGTAGGATGTGACGAGCTGTAGCATTTTTACGATATCAACGAGTTGCGGTCTGCGTCCACCGATGGTCGTTTTCTGCTGTCGAAAGGCCCGCAATATGTCTCCGGGGACCCTTTCCATTCCGCTAACTATCTGTTTTAACAAGGAACCGAGTACATTTGTTGCCGACTGCTCCTTTCGGGCCGCGAAGTCCAGGTAAAAACCTGAAACGGAAGCGTTTTGTCCACCAGTCTGATCGCACAGTCTGTCCACTACTAGCGAACTGTCATCGCGGGGCGTTAGCACGGGTTCACTTTCCCCCTCCCCAGCAAATAAGTTTTGTTACTTGATAAATGTCTTTCCGACCCCCGGATCTCCATAACAAAATAGAACCGCACTTTCGCATTCAATTTCCTTGCCCAATCCGCTCCATCTCCTGAATTCCTCAGTCTCCATGAGCCATTCTCCGACATCGTTGACACGACGTTCTTGGATTTCCCAATGCCGTAAGCCGGGATCCAGGGGTGATAACCAGGTCAGGAGTCGGGGGTGATCGTCGCTAACGGTGTCGCCGTTCCACTCATTGGGAATGTTCCTTCTATTTGAAAAGCTGGTGCTATCATTGATGGTACATTGCGACATTTTGCGCTCTTTAATGCTTGCACTGTAGAAAAAGACGGTGAGTTAGGGAGCAAGCATGGTTGATGCTGTGGGGTCTAGTTAAATAAGAGCAGGGCCTTCTGGTATTAAAGCAGCGTAGCAGGCCCAGCCGCTCCTTTGTGCCAAAGGAAATTCTAATTAAGCTGCCTGAATGGCCTAAAATTGGTGATATTCTTCTGACTAAATTACTATATCGGTCCTATCATGAGGCATCAGATACAAGCTTCAAAGTCCTAACCGATTGCATGAGTCTCCTACTGCCGGCAGTGTTACCAAATCGCCAGGCAGGCTAGGCTGGATGAAAGCCCGGCCCAGCTTGCAGAAATTCACCAGGATCTAGCCTGGCCCAAGACGGCAGGCTTTGACAGTCCTAAGCCGGGCCGGACTGGGCCCGCCAATGTTGGATTGCCTATAGGGCATGCGGTTAGAGGGTTTTGCGGTTAGGTATTTTCCCGTGGGTTGTTGTTTCCACATCCTATGCCGCTAGGCATAGGATATTTCCTTTATGGGTTTGTTGATGTGTTTGGCCGTCGGGTATGAGGTATCTGATATTTGGTTTATGGTTTCTTTCACACCCTTTGTCACTAGATATACGGGAGAGGGCACACCAGCACTACGGCAGAGGCTTTAGGATCATGGGTTGCGGTATTTGGATGCGGATAGATTGTTTGTGATCATTCAGGATCAGGGTTAGTTAGCTGCGTGTGTTTCTTCAGATTGCGTTGAGTTTCGGGAGTGCCTTGTCATTGTTAGTTAGATGGAGAGATATATCTCCAGGCTTGTCCGCAGCTAGAGAGAGAGTAGCCATCTAGTCTACAGCTTCTCCCTCACTTGATCGCTCCCCTTACTGTCCGTCATGATCGCTCTTTTCATTTTGTTCATCTTCCGTGCTTTCCATTAGTTTCAACAGGTTATGAGCCCTCGCTTCTAACTGATCGATACGATATTACCTTCGTGGCCTGATGGAAGCGGGTACGATGACGTCGACTACGATTGCGTTCGCGAAGCTTACCGAAAGCAACTATCACCGCTGGTCGATCCAGATGAAGTCGACACTTCAGAGAGATGGTATTTGGCGGATCGTTTCCAAAGAGGAAGTTAAACCAGCAGACTCAGCTGATTCAGATAGCGCTACTACTAAGCACACTATGGAAGGCGAAATTCGAGGTTACTGGACCCGCTACGATCGAGCGACCGGTACGATTCGTCTCGGAATTTCGGAGGAGCTACTCCTCGAATACATGTCGATCGATGATCCCGCTATCTTGTGGGAACCGATACGGACAAAGTACAACAACTTACTCAAGGAACGCGGAAGGAACATTCGAGGCCAGTTGGCTCGGATTTCCCTGAAGGAGTACGGTACTGTAAAGGCCTACTTTCTTCAGATTGCGGCATTATGTGCCGATCTTGCGGTTGTTCAGGGAACACCGGTCTCTGAGGAAGAGAAGATTACGGCAGCGATGCATGGAGTTCCAGATGAGTGGAATCCGGTTAAGACGGTTATCAGAGGTAAAGTTGATTATACCTACGTCGATATGAAAAGACAGTTGAAGGAGTATGAAGCCGATTTACAGAACGCGCTTGCGATTCCTGCCGATGCCGCCCTGTTTGTTAACGGAGCTCCTACCAAAAAGAACCATTTCCTCGACCAGCGCAGAGTTTCCGTCGGCCGTAACCCGAGAGGTGGATATGGTAACGGGGGGAGAAGAGAGAAAAAGGAAGAGAAACGAGATTCAAGGGATGCGAATATGGTTTGTTTCAATTGTGATAAGAGGGGGCATCGGAAGGCAGATTGTCGGAGGTTTGGAGGGGGAGCCTATCGTCAGCAACCGGGTACACAAGAACATAGGAATCAACAGGAGGAGGGTTCTACAAGGCACGAGACTGGGAGTTCGGCGGTAGTGCATAATTCCGGAGCTACAGCATGGCTGGGACGAGAGGTTACAGGTAGTGGGGGTACGGTTCAGGGTTCAAGAGGTGGATCTAGTTGTTTTATTGATACGGGGTGTTCACGTCATATGACTTGGGATAAGTCGTTGTTTACGGAGTATAGAAAGATGGAAAAAGGCGAGTGTCAGGTTGAAGTGGCAGATAATCGTTTGGTACAAGCGGAGGGAGTTGGGATTATTAGCTTGAATTTAACGGTGTTTGGAGTAGTTATTCCGGCAACCGTTCGAAACGTTCTACATGTCCCCTCCCTCGGAACGACCCTGATTTCCCATGCGCAACTTGGGAAGGTTGGAATTCATGTCGATCATGTAAAGAACTACGGGTTTTACCTACGGGAGTTTGGCCCTGATGGTAGGGTTGTGGGGCTTGCTCCGGAGGTTGACCATCTTTATCCACTCTTGCTTGCAAATCCAAACCTGTCGACAAGTACGGTCCAAAAGCCCTATTTTCCTACCACGTATCTCGTCTCGGTTTCGACTTCGTTCCTCTTGTGGCACCAAAGGCTCGCGCATCTAGGGCCTGCAGCTACCAAGGGGCTTACCAAGTGGTGTTCGGGAATGCCGACTCACCTCACCGGAGATTGTGATTGCGTTGACTGCTTATATGGAAAGCAGACTCGCAAGCCATTTACACCGATTCCGTTAACCTCACGCTCTACCCGCCCGTTAGAGTTAGTTCACTCAGACTTGTCCGGCCGTATTCCTACCTCCTCCCTCGCCGGTAGTCGTTATTATATCATCTTTATCGATGATTTCACACGGTTCACTATGATCTATTTCTTGAAGAAGAAATCGGAAGCTTTTACAGCCTTTCAGGATTACGAAGCAGCGGTGGTCAAACATTGGACTGTGAGAGCAGCTGATCCAGCTGATTCTACTCTGTCCAATCTTCCTCTCTTTATCACGAAACTACGAACGGACGGCGGTGGTGAATACACGTCCAAGGAGTTTATCCAATATCTTCGTCGGCAAGGAATTGAGGGCCAGGTTACCACACCCTATACGCCGCAGTCAAAGGGGGTTAGTGAGAGGGCTAATCGCACGATCATGGAACGTGTAAGAAGCATGATGTCTTGGTCGGGATTGCCGGATTCATTCTGGGCTGAGGCTGTGGCGACAGCTACGTACCTCAAGAATCGGACTCCTACCCGTGGCCTGGAAGACCTAAAGCGAAGCTTTCATACCCCATTGGAGGGATGGTTTGGTAAGGTCCCTGATTTGGGTCATCTCCGGGTTTGGGGCTGTGTGGCTATGGTTCATGTACCAGCGGAAAAGACTAAGAAGTTAGATGGCCGCAGTGAGAAATGTGTTTTTATGGGGTATTGCTTGACAGAGAAGCAGTACAAGGGATACAATCCTCAAACAAAGCGTATGTTCTCTACCCGGGATGTCATTTTTCGTGAAGGCGAGAAATGGGAAAACTTTGGGCTTGCTATGGAAGGAGATTGTGGAACCGGAAGTAGGCCTTCTGCCTTTTCTCATGAGTTCGAACCGTTTACAGAGAAGAAAAAAGATGATGTTGAAGAGGAAGAGATTATTTCCTCCCCAGGTCCCGAGATAGTCGATCCACACTTTCAATCTTATGGGAGACTTCTGGATTCAGATGAGGAGGAAGATCCGAACCTAGTTATCGCGGTACCACTGGATGATGCCCCACTCACTCCACCACAGAAACACTCAAAATCCTCCGCTGCTATTGGCGAGAAAGAGATGCAGGCATTGGAGAAGTCCGATGGGTATCAGGTACCAGATATTGGTCAACCTCGGCAGACACGGTCCAGCCAGTCCGGCCAAGCACATGCATTTTTCACACAAGTTGTCTTCGAGCCAAAAACCGATCAACAAGCATTACAGTCAGCGGAGCGGGAGGAATGGCTTGCCTCAATGCAAAAGGAGATTAGCGCTATGAATGCGAATTCCTTGGGCCGCATTGTCGAAATTCCTCCTGAGAGGAAGGCAATTGGTAGCAAGTGGGTCTACAGGGTAAAAACAACCTCATCGGGGGAGCTCGACAAGCTTAAGAGTCGCTTGGTTGCTCTTGGGAATCGTCAGGTTTATGGCATTGACTACGCTGATACCTATGCACCCGTTGCACGGCATGAAACTGTCAACCTAGTTTTGACTATTATAGCAGGATTTGATTTTGAGGCAGAATGCTTGGATGTCTGTAGTGCATTTTTGGGAAGTCCGCTTGAAGAAGGATATGAGGTATACTTGCGTATGCCCCAGGGAGTTGATTTTGATTTTACGAAAG
>Ga0307517_10003151_pt1 | contig 25938 bp, 36 predicted proteins | sample 23_EM_MG_FD_194515 | JGI IMG/M metagenome (GOLD analysis project Ga0307517, IMG submission 194515) | Populus trichocarpa ectomycorrhiza microbial communities from riparian zone in the Pacific Northwest, United States - 23_EM | ecosystem: Host-associated > Plants > Roots > Unclassified | place... | reverse complement strand
CGGATAATTGTCACAGACTCGACGCTGCAGCTGTTGGAGACGAGGTATGCCTGAAGCTGGGGTAGGAAGCAACTTCAGTCTCGGATATAAAATAATTCAAGAACATGGGAGTCGACAGACATCGGCCTCTGTGAAGTCTGGATCCAAACCAAGGAAGATGACGTGGGGGCTCGGTTCAGAGGGAACAAGCCGCTTCTTGACAAATCCGCCAGCACCTCCCCGTGAACGGTCATCTTGTGTAGATTCTTGCGGCCAATCTTGGTGTCGGTTGTCGTCGTAGGTGTGCGAGCCGTCATGGGCCTGTAAAATGGGTGAACTGGCGTTGAGTATAGAGAGAGAGAAAGATAGACATACGCCGTTGTTGAACTTGCGCCTCTTGTTATCATTGTAGTAATCCTCTTCTCGATCTCTGACTGAACCTGTTTGATAGCTGTCGTCCTTTCCGCGGTCCCATTCGCGGTGGTAGCTCATGATGGGCGAAGGCAAGAAAGAAAAACAAACAAAGGACAAACAACTTGTTCTCCTAACCACCACCATGGGTCACGGTCAGTCCACAATCCACTCACCACAGCAAATCCTCATGTGTTTCCCTTGAAACAGGTCCTCTCAAAGTATGTTACTCTCTCTTATCTCCTAACGCCTCCTCACTCCCTCTCTCAGATTGACCCCGCCATTGAGCGGTTTAATACCATGGTATTTCGCTTCGCCAGTCCTCCCTCCTACCACTAAACACCCCCTCAGCGCGAAGATGCATACCTCAACTTCCGCTGGACCAACCGCACTGTGCGCACCGCTGTCCTAGGCCTCATTGTCGTCCCTGCTGCAGTTTATTATCTTGCAGATAAATACTATGTGGGCCATCAACCCACATCTGTTTCTTGGACCTAACCTTTTCTATTTGCAGCAACGATTTGATTGGGCAGGAAGACCCAAGGGCCAGAGTATCTTGCTTTCCGCCCCCCAGTCTCAGGCGAAATCCAGTGTTCAACAATAGAAGCCCCGTAGAAAAACAGAGGCGATAAATCTATTATATTCTTTTGCACAGCTCGATAGCAACCTTACAACCACCTCCAATGATACTGCTTAGAAGCGCATGAGCCGGTACCCGTTGTGAGAAATTGACTACTGCAATGTCCAAGTGCTCAAGTTCGTCGTCCCTAAATTCCCGTATGACGCTTTTCAGGAGCGAAAGACTCGGATGGGTCGAAGAAAACGAATCCAGTTCCTTGAGTTGGCTGGAGAAAGACTTAGCATCGTTGAACATTATGAAAGCATCACTCACTCATCGTAATGTTCTCCAATAACAGTCTCAACTGCTTCAGTGCATGCCATGGCTGCCTCTTTCCCCATCAAAGCAGTGACAGCACCAAGACCAAAGCCCGCAACCTTTGCAACTTCTGATAACAGTGTCGGTCTCACATTATGTTGAACTTGTAGCTTATCCATTACAACAAGATGTTTCTTTTCCTGTTCCCACATATCCTATGGCGCAAAGATTTGAGCGCTGGACGGCGACTTAATCCGCCCAAACTGACCTGTATCAGTGACCCCAGACGTTTATCCTGGCCCAGCACCGCCATTTGGCCTTGATAAATGTAATTTGCCGCAATTTCTCCAGCTTGGTCAACCCGGAGCGCACTCGCCAAGATCTCGCGCTGCGATTCGGTCAAGTCGGAAGGCGTTCCCTGAGCTGCAGGTTCGTAGCCTGAAGGCGGGTCTGTATAGGAGGTCGATGGCAACCTGCGCGGTACAGTGGTGAGGGATCTTGCGGAGACATAGAGGCGAGGGGAGAGTTTGAGCATGACGGTCCGAGTCCAAGTTACCCTCGCGGTCCCGTGACTGCCATTTATGGGTTCCTAACGACCACCATCTATCGCCCTTTCTTTCCATCTTTCAACATGTCTTCTACGTTTGTATTCATACAAGCCTGCCCCCACATCTGCTGAATGTCTTCCCCTCCAGATTTACTCCGTCAGCCGTGGTTGATATGTCCAAGGAAAGGGATTGGCCTGCTGATCTGGGTGCGTCAAAAGCAGAGACTTGAGCACAGGCTTCCTAAATCTCCTATAGGCATGTTGGACTGGGACAACACTAGCATTGTCTTCACTAAACGAACCCTTGTCGAGTTTTTAAAGTTTGCTATTCTTTTACCTTTAACTTTCCACCCGAAGCCTAACATGAATGAAGGTACACTGGCACAACGGTTGATACCAACTTCAATAACATTGGGAAACTTCCGCGTACGTTTGACCTACCGACTCCCAGCTAGACTCACAGCTGAAATTCACTGCCAGGCTATGCAAAGTTTGGCAAGCTTTCTGCGACAGCAGCTGTTGATTCCGAAAACAAAGCGAATGTTGAAGTTGGTATGTATATCCCGAGCCTGCGTTCAGGAAGTTTAATTCATTGATTTCATTTAGGCCCAGCCACTACGGCAACTGATGAATTCGTACCATCTCGACGAGTACGAACAGCGCCGGGTGGTCCTCATACAGATATTTTTGCTCAAGACGACGAGGGTGATGCCCTGTCAAAGGCACCTCCGAAAGTCGGTGTGGCTACAGTACATCCTCCCGCCAACGATGCAGCAGTCGGAGTTTCCCCGCCTGAAGAGGAAGAGGAAGAGGGAATTAATTTTTCCTCACTTCCCATGCCTTCACGGTGAGAACACCCCCTCTACACTCGATTCCTGCAATCTTACCTTGGCAATGACAGCCGCGTGCGTGAGCACCCTGGCGGCAACAGTAGCTTGTCCAATTTCTGGGATGCTGAAGAGCCAACCCAATTCAAACCCACGAGAAGGTAAGCCTCGTGTCTAATCGTGATCTGACTAACATCCGTGTTCATAGGGTTAGGCAAGGCCCTGGAGGCCACGATAGCATCAACGGAGTGAGTTTTAGTTGTACTAAAATTTGAACGTATCCTTAAGACCGGAACAGATTTTTTGAGGGTATCTAGTACAGAATTGTAGTAGAAAAACAAATTTGGTAGCGGCGAGGTTCGAACTCGCGCGGGCTTACGCCCATTGGGAATCAAGAAGTAGCTTAAATCCAACGCCTTAGACCAACTCGGCCACGCTACCGATCGCAAGTGACAGATGACTTGACGTATATGATTGAGTCTCGAGCTCTGGCGCTAAATCCGGCGACACTGCTCTCTGAATTGCTTCCGTCCAAAATCCGAAAGTGCACAGGTTCCTGGGTGCCTGCCCGTCCATGTGTCTTTCCACGCGCATTCAAGTTCAAGCCCCACTCGTCTTTCCCCTCTTGCTATGAATCTCGAGGATATCGCCCACTTGTCAACCGTCCCATTTCTCGGCGCTGCCGTCACTCTCTGTACGATATACTCCCTTGATCAAATACAGCGGCTGATACCGCAGTCTTACAGTAAAATCTACATACACTGGGATCGAAAACGTCAAACTATACAAGGTTGGTCCCCATTCTCGACAACTAGCCAGGGCGCCTACAAACCTTCCATTTCGTAGCAACAATGTCGGGACATGAGTGGACGCTGCGTGGGTTTGATCGTTTCGCTTCGGGACAGTTCTCAAGGCTTGGAGGGAACCAAGGCTCTGGAGATCGCAGACGAAGTTGAAGCGTCAGTCTCGCAACCAGTCATCGTATTTCCCAATCTCATATCTATTGAAATAGCATCATCATTCGAGTCAATCGCAAAGTTAAGGAATGGGGCTCATGGAGCCGGCTAAAGAGCTTCCTTGCTCAGCACGAAATCAAAGACGGAATCGATAGGCTTCATAGGGATATTGACAACGCGATGATGAAATTTCATGTAAGCCAACCCTACTCTCGCTCATTGCTTCTCTTATTCTCTTATAGATGCAGATGGGCATGGAAATGACAAGACACCACTTGGAGTCCAAAGCAACTCAGGAGCGCGACAAAACAGAGATCCGGGAAGTCCTGCAAATAATTGTCAAAAGTCAGGACGACATGCGAACCCTCCTGGACATGCAATCCTCCCGTGATTCGCGTCCTGTCGAGGAAATAATGCAAAGTCTCCAAACAGTCGGTATCCTTTGCTCCCGTCCCTGTCCACGTTCCGGAAGACTAAAAATTACTATCTCAGGAATTAATGGACCCTCTTCTTCAGCCTGTTGAGGAAGAAGCGTTCAAGGCAGGATTATGGATGTTGCATGAGGAGACTGCAATGCTGCCGCCACTGACAGATCGTGAGTCACCTCGAACATTATTGGTAGACCAAAAAGCCGAAACCATAAATAGTTTCTGGCCAAGTTACGCCGACTTCACAAACACCCGTTGTGAAAGGCGCTTTCAATGACATATACATTGGTATGTGAAGTCATTATCACTCTGGTATTTCAACAAATCTAAATGGTCTTATATGTAATTCAGGCCAATGGCTAGATAAAGAAACTGTGAGCACACCAGCACCGCCTTGTTTCAGGCATCTAACCCAAAGTCAGGTCGCGTTGAGGTTGCCGAGGACTCTCGCCAATGATGCCGATGCACAAGATGTACGAGCCTAGAGTTATCTCAAACCGAATACCTGGTTGACTCCTGTTTAAGCGCTTTCAAAGAGAAGTTTCCATTTGGAGAGGATTTAATCATGCCAATGTTCTCCCCTTGTATGGTATTATCCATACCCAGACTGACATTCTCTCGGTGCACACCATTCAAACCCTTGTTTCTTCTTGCTGACCAAAAGATGCAGGTCAGTCCCTGGATGGACAATGGTACAGCGGACAGCTACGTGAAAAAGCATCCCGCTGTCAATCGTTTGAAAATCCTGACGGATGCTGCTTCTGGCAAGTGCACACCTTGGGGTTATTATCTACAACTGATAATAATGTCTCCCCAAAGGCCTAGAATATTTGCATAGTAGAAGTATCGTCCATGGTGATCTTCGGGGGGTGAGTCAATTTCGTGTAGTGAGCATTGACAACTTACAAGCCTATTTGAAGGCTAATGTCTTAATATCAAAAGACGGTACCGCGCGGCTTTGCGACTTTGGATTGTCCAAATTTATGGAAGATGTAAGAAGCCACCTCGTGTTGGAATAGCTCGCTAATGACGTCAGTAGTGTGGAAAGAGGACGACCTCCAATGTTAACCCTCGGTGGTTCTCGCCAGAATCATTAACAGAAAGTGGACCTGTCTCCACACACTCAGATGTATGGAGTTTTGGGATGTTGTGTTTGGAAATATTTAGCGGTGATGTTCCCTTCGCGAACATCAAGCGAGATATAGCTGTTTTTCGTGAAATCGATAATGGTATACTCCCGAAACATCCTGGACCCGTTGCCGTTTCGCGAGGACTCTCTGATGCCATCTGGAAAATCTTGCAAAAATGTTGGGAAAGAAAACCGGCAATGCGGCCTTCCATAACAGAAGTCAAGAATTCACTTTTGGCCAGAGTAGTACCAGGTAAGTTGGAACTAAGTTGCAACCGATCTAAGTTAATGGACATGCCCGATTAGAGCCGAGATCTCCTACAAGACAATGGCCGCCGACATTATCTCTGGGTAATAGACTTTCGATATCAAGCCAAGGATCTCCGGTAACGCCTCAGTCGGTGATGCCTCAAAGACCTCGACGACCCACAACTGCTCCCGTAGTCTCCAATGGGATACCGGAAAACAATGAACTGTCACCGCTCGGCATCCCTTCGATTGAGACTGGATTCATGGGGAACGCGTTGAACTCAAGGCATCGGCAAAATTCAGTAGCAAGCACGAATAGTAATCCAGCCTATTCCAGTCCAGCCTATTCCAATCCAATCTTTTCCAGTCCAACATATTCCAATCCAGCCTATTCTATTGGTTTTGAGCACTCGCCCATCTCCCCACAGCGATTGCACCCTCGAAGCGCTTCACTCTCGGAGACACCGGCTGTATCAGTCCCTCACCTTTCTACCTCATTTCCTACTCGCTCTGGAGGTTCATATATCCCAGCTGAGCGAGCTGCATCGCATGGCGGCAACGTTTCTCTGCCGCCTAGAAGCGTTCCGTCGTCCAACTCCAGCGCGCATCTAAGTGGTCCAGTCAGAGAAGCTGTGACAGACCCTCGGATTATCGTCAACGTGAATGAAACGGGGGTGGTTCAATCAGGAACTCTGGAAGGACTGGTGGAACGCCTCATCGTTAATTTCAGTAGGTGTTGCTGTCCCCCCACACCTCAGGGCTGAATCTAACATACATGTATAGATCTACGGAAAGATATAGAATACAGAGACGTCCTCCTCACAGCCTGTGCAGACTTTACGACTCCTGAAGACTTCTTCGGGATGCTATCTCGTCGTTTCTTCGAAGCAGAGTCGAAACCAGGCCAGCATCCAGAAGACAGGGTCGCTATACAATACAAGTATGTTGAATTCCAATACGTTGTCCCATAACCTTGACTAACTTATTTCAGCATCTTCATGGTCATCATGTACTGGCTTTCCAATCGACACCTTCAGGTTGATTCTCAACTCCTTTGGCAAATGAGGAATTTCTGTGATTCTGCCATCCGAACGAAATCCTCATCGACCATGGTCGACAAGGCGAGGGATATGCTACGCCAAATTGAATCGAGGGTGAGTTCTCGGTTGTCGGTGACCACACTTGGAGTCTTATTTGTTACTCAAGGGAAACAACAATCATTCATCGCCTTTACTCCCTCTTTCTCCAGGTAGAAGGAATGTCCAAACTCCTCCAAGACCATACGAGCTGGCCATTGCCCTTGCTCTGCTTGAAGGCGACAAATACAAAGTCTTGGTTCCCTCGGATTATATTGCTCATCTAAGGAGACATGGTGGGCACAACAATGTGGAAGGAGCCTACACGGCAAACAACAAGATCATCTTTTGGGTTAAAGACTCCGTGCTGCATTATGATGATGTCCAGAAACGAGCGGATGTCCTCAAGTTCTTCATCCATACTGCCGTGGTGTGTCAGGCCTAGTCAAATAACATTACAAACCCTTAATAACCATGTTATAGGAGTGCCGGAAATTGCGAAACTTCTCGTCGCTGGTGGCCATTGCTATCGCTCTGCACTCGGCTCCCATCGAACGGTTGAAGCTCACAATATCCCTTTTAACCTCAGAAATGCAGAGAAGGCTACAAGCTCTTTACGATATTATCGATCCCGTGGCTAATCATCGTGGCTATCGGGAGGCCTTGAATGATGTGTCCAGTGTTGAACAACGGGATCGTTGCATCCCTTGGCTCCGTCAGTTTCGACCCTTGCCCCAATGAACCCTGCTGACGACCTTTACACAGCTGTCCATTTGAAGGAATTACACCTCGTGTTGCAAAGATATCCAATCACCATCCAGGTGGACGAGCGGCCATTGATCAACTTCCAGCGATACCTCAAGTTCATGGACCGTGTCAATGAGGTGGTCCATTACAGACCTCCTAATTTGGAACAACACCGGCAGCTGGGTTATCTTGACTATCTAGAGAGCCAACTCCGAAACTTGCGGATATCGTCCACTTCTGAAGAAGGGCTTATAGCTCGAAGCAACTTTCTGGAAACTCGAGAGAAGTCGCAGATAAGGACCCGTAAGGTACAATTGAAGGCTCTTGGGTTCAGGACGGGATAGCGCTGTCACTCAACCTCCCCCCTTGCACTGATTTATTTTTCTACTTATGACTAGGTCGCATTCTTCCAATTTAATACCTCGCATATATATACCGTTTATGTAGTTTCCATACCCTACCAATATCCTTTGTCCATCACGAGTGTCATTAGTATGTATAATTCACCAGTTCACTATTTACGAGTATAATTCTTAGCCGCGTACATTGAACACTGGTATCGACTATTTGATAAGGGGAAGGAAGCTTGAAGTACGACGGAAGGCGCTAATAAAATACAAGGAAAAGCATAAAGATCCAGAAAGCAAAACGACGGATATAGAACTGAAGAAGAAAACGGAATCCATTAGCCACTGAAGCTCCACACTTTGACGGTCCAGTCATCGCTTCCAGAGACGATTTTGTCCTCTCCGAGAGCAAGGCAGCTGACGGCAGCCTGATGACCGACAAGGGTGGTGGTACAACTTCCCTTTTCTCTTGACCATACCTGACATTATTTCGTTAGATCAGTGGGGAATATCTATAAAACAAAACATGCTCACCTTGATGGTCCGGTCATGGCTACCGCTCACCAGTCGCATCTTGTCACTTGCAACAGCCCAAACGCCCTCAATGTGTCCAAAGTATGTTCTGGTCGCCTGCCCGGTCTCAATGTCCCAAAGTTTGATGGTGTTATCCAAACTACCTGAGATAAGCACTGGCTTTTTGCGTTGAGGAGTGAGCAAATTCCCAAGTTCCACTTCGCTTCCGGGCGTGGACAGAGACCCTTCAGCTGTGGGTTTGGCAACCTCATCTGCTGGCTCCTCTTCGCACTCTTCCGCCAGCAAGAGCTTCATGCTCTGCACCTGACCGATGTGCCCCGTGAATTGCCGAATACATGTCCGGAGATTCAAGTCCCATAGTTTAATGGTGCCGTCGTCAGAGGCAGAAAATAGCATCTTTCCGGGGTCGATCTTTGTGGAAGCATTCGCAATACTGCCGTTTGGAGATGTCGATCCGGAGACATCAAAAATAGAAGGATTCAGTGAGGGAGCACGGGCGTCGGCGTTGGAATCCCATAATTGAACGGCATTAACCCAATCAGAATGTCCACGAAGGGTAAATGCACCTCCGGTGCGCAGGTTCCACACTTTGATAGTGGAATCGCTGCTGCCGCTGGCAAGGACGTTGGAGTCAAAGTTGAGGCATACAACGCCTTCAGTGTGGCCGTTGAGGGTTCGAATGCATTTTCCTCGGCGCCAATCCCAGACCTTGAGAGTGCAGTCCATGCTGCCTGTGATGAGCTGGGCTTCGTCGAACTGCAGCGCGCGTACAGGCCGAGTGTGGCCTTTTAGGCACTGGAGTTCTGTGCCTGTTTCGAGGTTCCAGACACGGACGGTGCGATCATAGGAACCTGTGATGAGGACAGGGAAGGCGGGGTAAGAGAGGGTTTCACTGAATTGTAGGCACATGACACCGTCTGTATGACCTTGCAGGGTACGGACGGTACACCGGCCTCGGCGCCAGTTCTGCTCGATGGTCATGCGCTCGCTGTAGACATCCTTCCAGGGTCGTGTGACGGATGTTGAAAATATGGATGTGGCGGGATCTGGTGTCAGGAGGGCGGAAGACGATGGGGGCGATGAAGAGTCGGTAGTATCTGGTTCAGACCTTGAGCGCTTAAGAAGACGAGGGGAATGATGATCATCGGCGCGATCATCGGCGCTACGCTTCAATGAACGGGGAAGAGCTGGAGAAGGACAGGGAGATTTGGACCGGAAACGGAACGCGCGCTTTTTTTCGAGGACGGGCAGACCCCAGCCGCACTTGTGGCATTTTTGGCCAATGTGCTGCTCACAGATACCTCGCCAGAGGATGTTGTCGTCTGCGAGGTGTTTCCAACGCTTTGTGACCTGGGCGGCACGACAGAGAGAAGTCGCATCGAGGTAGCCGAGAACCTTGAGACTGACTTCTCGTGGGAGGACAGTGAAAGGGTCTATGCGAATGAGATGGGCAAGCTGCTCGGTGAGAAGAGAAAGTTGGGAGAAGCAACACATGGTGAGGAGACCCTGGAGAATGAGAGCACGGCGGGGATGAGATGATGAGGAAAAGTTGGACCAGACGGCGTTGACGGCTTGCCGTTCTGCAAAAGGCAGGGCATCGAGAGACTGCACAATTAGTCGGAAAAGAGAAGCTGTAAAACAAGGAGGTATATACCTGCTGGAGCTTAAGATTGGTGCCCTCGTCTGCCATTCTCTGGTGGCGAACACAGAGCTTGCGGGGCGGCGGTTGTTGGGGATCCGACTGCATTGGGGTGGGCTCGGGATCGTCAAAGACGGGCTCGGATGGGACCTGGGCGTCGTTGGCGAGACGAGGGGCGGGGATGGTGTCGCATACGTAGGAGGCGTTGGTGCTCATTGTGGTTGGGCAAGGACTCAAAAGAGGTGCTAAATATACTTTTGGTTTGCCAAGCTCGCGCTCTATTTACGCCACATGTCGCAATCGTTCAAATCTTAAATTGTACATTGCAATTCAAGAGATACATATAAAAAAAACACGAAAGAAAAAAACAAACAAAAAAAACAAGGACAGCGGACATCTCACTCAGTCCAACGTAATCTTCAGCTGCTCAAGTGGTATCGGCACAAAGTTGTCCAGCACAAGCGACCGCGAGGCCAGCTCGGGTTCGCAGTGAGGTGGCACTAGTCGCCGGATCAAGTCTGGCCGTACAGAAAGTTCTGTACATTCCCGATGTCAGTAAAATGGCGTGACCAGCTCGCCATTGACGTTTGCTCACCTTCCCGTGTAAAGTTGAAAAGTGGAGGAAAGTCTTTCCCATTAGGCATCCTTGCGCCTTCTTGCCTCAACTCGTCAAAGAATATGTGAATCATCGTCTCCACCGCGCTCAGTCGTGCTCCTGGCGTGTATTCCAAGAGTTTCGACACCAGATCAATCGCCTCGGGTGCCGTGCGTGGCCGGAACACCTGCACTCTGTCAACATCCCGTTCCATCACAAGCCAAATTTCTCACTCACTTTTGAGAACGGATGCGGTTTGATCTGCGGGAACTTGTGTTCCATATAATTCGGGTTCATCGTCTTGATCTGCTCACGCGATGGTGTCCCGAGCACCTTGATAATCTCCACCAACTGATCGATCCCACTCTCTCCTGGGAACAACGGCTGTCCAAGCATCAACTCTGCCATTACACAACCTGTTGACCAGATGTCTATTAAACCAGTTCGGGGTTAATCACTGTCTCGTTTGAAAACATTAACCGTAAACTTGCCAATGTTCGTCGTATAGTTGGTTGCTCCAAAGATAAGCTCCGGGGCACGATAATACCTCGAGCAAATGTAACTGACATTGGGCTCTCCAGAGACCAAGATCTTCGCAGAACCGAAATCACAAAGCTTCAAGACACCGGTTGCTGGGTTGAGCAACAGGTTCTGCGGTTTGATATCTCGATGGCAAATGCCAACCGAGTGGATATAGGCAAGGGAACGGAGAAGTTGGTACATATACAATTTGATTTGGAGCATAGGCATGGGTTGTTTGAGTTTGGCGTAATGGCGACTAGCGCGGTAGACGGTCTCAGGGACATATTCCAACACGAGGTTCAAGTAAACTTCATCTTTCTGTGGAACGAGGTTGAATCAGGCGATCTCGTCGATATGCGGGCTTAAAACCCACCTTGTCTCCGTTTGAGTAAAAGAATGCGCGAAGGTCAACAACATTTGGATGGGAGACGAGTCTCATTATTTGGAGTTCCCGATTCTGTTGGATTGAGTCCGAGGGAGCAGGGGAAGACCCGGAAAACAAACCTTGAAGCGTTTGTCCTGCAACACCTTCTTGATTGCAATATCCTCCCCTTCCTTCGGGGCACCGACGAGTTTCGCCTGGAAAACGACACCAAAAGAGCCATTGCCGACGACCTTGCAGTTGGTGTACGTAAGGTCTAGTTGGTCGCCACTTTTGCCCTCGGAAGCAATAACTTTGACGACCTTGTGTGGGTCGTCAATAGCTGGGGTTGTAATCGCAAAAAGGAGAGATGTGAATCGATTGGTGGCGATGAGAACAGGGAGTTGAATGCGAGAGAGAAGAACATGGATACATATGAGGTTTGTGGGTGGATTTAGAGGAGGGAAGTACGCACGAGAGACTTTTACACCATTGATGGGGCCGTGCGTTGCCATTGGCGGTGGGATGGCAGGGGCTTGCGGGAGAGATCGGGGGAGTAGTATGCAAAATAGAGGGAGGTGAGCGGGGGATATCGGACGATGAAGAGATGTTGTGTCTGGGAAGAGGGCGAGGAGGAGTGGACAACTCACCCAGTCAGATACAAACAAACCACAACAACCACCTTCGCGATTTGGGCGGATCTCGCCAGAGCCAAGGTCGTACACGTGCCCAACGGCAGAAAGGGGCTCTCGAATCTCAAATCTTCTCTTTTTTCTTTTCAACTTCGGAACCCTACCCAAGGCGGCATACCAATATCCTTTACCGACTTCCAAGATTTTATCAACCGAGGACATAAATCTATCTATAAATTCAACCCATTTTGTGCTCTTTGAAATGGAGCATACTACCCCCCATGTCCGATGCAGAGAAACTCTCCAACGCCAGGACCTACATCGGCAGTGGAACCCCAGAGGATCCCTATGTCGTCGACTGGGACCTCGACGATCCCGAAGATCCATATAATTGGCCAAATCTTCAACGGTGGATTATTACCGCACAAGTATTTACCTCGTCCTTCGTCCTTTTTTTCATCCCCCTCACTCTGCTCTCAAGTTGGCACTTAGCACATGGACAGTTTCCTTTGGCAGCTCCTCGTATTCGGGAGGCATCCAAGCCACCATGCGCGACTTGAACATATCCTATGATGTCGCCATTCTGGGTATCTCTCTATACGTATTGGGCTTCGCTCTGGGGTACGTGCATTTGACGAGAGAAAAAAAAATCATCGTAGTTCTGACGCCCACTGAACAGCCCATTGATTTTTGCTTCCATGGGCGAGGCAAGTGTAGTTTTCATCATACACCTTTGCCACATTCCTGACTTCGATTCTCCAATGGTAGATGTTTGGCAGGGTGAGTTTATCGGTGATGCTTTTCCAAGTTATCCTAATTGATCGGCCCTTTCATTTAGCGCATTGTATTTCTCATAACCCTTTCTTTATATGCCGTCTTTCAAGTCCAAGGTGCTCTCGGCCGTAACCTGGCGACATTACTCTCCTGCCGCCTTTTGACGGGCATCTTTGGCTCTTCCCGTGAGCTTTTTTTTTGGCATGTACAATTTGTAAGTTGACGATTTCCCAGCCCTAACAAATGCTGGCGGCGCCGTCAGTGATATATGGAGTTTTCGTGAGCGCGGATTGGCATCGGCGATCTATGCCACTGTCCCATTCCTCGGACCTGGTGTGTACTTTTTTTTCCCTATCCACATGCATGCGTTCTAAAAGTAAATCAGTTATTGGCCCGATTGTTGGCGGTTTCGTGGTGGAAAACCCACACCTTGGCTGGCATTTCAATTTTTGGTTGATGTTCATTTTCTCTGCAATTACCCTGGTTGCCGGGTACTATTTCACGCCAGAAACCGTAAATTTTATTTTCTATCTCTCGTGTTTCAGTTACTTACCCAGAAATATCTAGTATGCGCCGGTCCTGCTACGTCGAAGGGCTAAGAAACTCGGCGAAGCGTCAAAAGGAACTGTTTCTTACATTTCAGTCCATGATTTGAATCGTTCAGGATCCTTTGCTCAAGTCATACGAACAAACCTGAGCAGACCTTTCAGTACGCATTGCGGCCTTTGAGGTCGCCGTCAATGCTAACCACTTTTTCTTTCCCTTGCAGTCTTTCTAGTCACGGAACCTATCGTACTTTTGCTGGCTATCTATGTCTCCATCGTTTACGGCACCCTCTACGCACTGTTTTCTGGATTCCCCATTGTTTTCCAGCAACATAGACACTTCACACCGGGAGAAGGAGGCCTGGCATTCCTTGGTGTTGGCCTTGGGATAACGTGTGGCACGGCTTCACAGACTATCCAGAATCGGATATACTGGAGAAGCATGGGCAAGAGCGAAACCGGTCGCGCACCACCCGAAGCGTGCGTTGAGCACTCTACCATGTTGCTGGAGATTTATTTTTATTTTCTATTCAGCCGACTACACATGGCTATTTTCGGCGCGGTCTTAACCCCCGTTGGATTGTGGTGGTTCGCCTGGTAAAGTCTCTTATTTTGCACCGCGAGACAAATCCTGAATCTCTTTCTCTCTATAGGACGACTCGACCGGCCATTCACTGGATTGTTCCCATCTTGGCTGGAATACCATTCGGCATGGGTGTGGCACAGATTCTGCAGAGCCTGACAACCTATCTGATGGATACATACAACATCTACTTTGCGAGTGCCATCGCAGCCACGGTGGTATTACGCTCTACTTGTGGCGCAGTATTTCCGCTCTTCAGTCCAGCCATGTTCAAAGCTTTGGGAGACGAATGGGCCATGAGCGTCTTCGCATGTCTTTCGACGATTTGCATGCCTATCCCGCTGCTCTTCTGGGTACGTATCGAACTTAAACCACATCGTCATTACCCTCAAAAACTGATGATGGGAAATTTAATTTCCAGAAATACGGTTGGTGGATCAGGAAAAGATCGCAGTTTGCGTACCACGAATCTGATGATTTACCTGGTTCCGTACGAAGTACGACATTTTCATCGCAGATGGAAGAAACGGTATACGAAAGGGACTTAACGACACCTACCACCGTACGCGGAGGCATTGGCATGCATCGCAAGACGCTCACAATCGAGAGTGTGGCGCCTGTGGAACTTTCGTAACCAAGTACACGAGTCTGTCGCCACCGATATCTTGCATTCTCAGGCAAAGCAATTTGTCCCCGAGGATATAGAATGTCCCTTAACACGTGCGGGGGATATTATGTCTGTAGACCTCAGCGAATTATAGAGGTTACCCAAGCCATCGGTAATTCGTAGAGTCATCTCTGAGTTATTCACGCCCTGTATTTTCAAAATTTTCTTGTTAGACAACATATAGACATGTAGAATAATAACATTGTAACGGTAATATGCCCACTGTATTTTCTCTCACACTTTATACACAAGGTCTTGCTGCTCAAGGTCGACGAATGAGAGTAGATGTATTTTCACCTCCTCCTTTTCTTGCCATCAGGGAGATCAGAATCTTCCTGGGATCTTGCAAGACGATTACTTGTAGAGGCCTCGTTTTCAACGCTTTCCACAGAGACCGCAACAAGGAGCTCAAGTTCGGCTTCCAAAACGCCGACTTGCCCATGGTGACGATTCAGATTAAGCAGCGAGGAAGTTGGATTGACGTTATTGAACGGAACGTGAACACGCAAGAAATCATAGGCGACGGCGACGTGCCTCCCCTTACCCCAAGCTTGGCTTGCCTTCTTTCCGATCTCGTTCATGATCCTATGACGGGCATGATCTTGTGGGTTACGAGGTGCAGGGAATCTGGAAGTAATAATCTGATCGATGGTTCACAGTTAAAAGGAAGATTGGCAATACGTACCTTCCTCCGATGTGATTGAGTACAAGATCTTGCGCATCGACCTGCTTTGCAAATGCGCCTGCCATTTCGGGAACAGAGTGACCTCTCGACAAGGCCTTTTGGTGGACTTCACTGGCTGTCCTTCGAGAAAGCTTGCCAGAAGGATCCGCATGATGCGAAATGTGCGAGTCTGTGGCTTCGTGTATGAGAAGAGTTGGAGGTGGATTGATGCAGAGGGGAAGAATGGGAGCTGGATCGTATGTATCCCCGAGAATGACCAACTTTCTAGAAGGGAATTGGACTTCAGAGAACGTGTAGCCTATACAAGGGTCTGACCGCAACTAGATCAGCCGTGGTTTGGTGCGCCAAATCTAGAGAAGGATGTTACCGCGGTGATGGATAGGGCCAGCATCTACAACGATTTTGCTAATCTTGCCATTTCCCTGTGCGATGGCCCGCCATAGTCCATCCGGAGAAGCACGAATGTCATGGCCGGCAACCTCATTGCAATGTAACATGTTGGGTTCTGCTATCGAAGATGCCGAATTGATCGGTGACAGGTCGCAAGGCGTTGCTGTGTCTTCTGCAGTTAGCAGTTCATGAACAACATAGTTGTCCGATGTTCTGGTTAGGGTCATTTTCATTATCTGTCGCACGAATAGTCTTAACCCTGCAGGACCGTATATTTCGATTTTTGGGGGCTGTAACTTGAAAAAAGCTCGAGATTACTAGACGCCCAAGATCGTGATGCTTACTTTTTGGAGAGAAGAAGTGGAATGATGAGACGAGTTTCCTGCTGGAGGAGGAAATAAGACATTGCGAAGAAAGGGTACAATACCCATGATATGATCAGCTATTGGAGAGTTAGATTAGCATCCCCGGTAAATATTGGGGCCCCGACCATGCATATGAGTGATGAAGATCTTGGATACTTTTTGGATTCGGACATGGGGCCTGGTATGATGTGGTTGCAAAGTAAACTGTCGTGTAGTTCCTTCCGCACAATCCACCACTAGGAGAAACGTTAGCGTTCGTAACTGTTGCGAAATGGATTCCGCACTCCAAAGTGACTGGTCTGCAAGCATATCACACACGAGGGACGAGCAATTTCTTGATTCCGAAGGACCACCTCCGCTCGAGGTGCCTAGAAATGTGACGGACATGGTAGGCGCCGACATGGTGTAGGTGAAGAAGATCCATTATTAGCCTTAATTTAGAGCAATATACGCGAACACGTGACGGCAATGGCACGGCTGACCCTGGTTGAGTTCCGTCTTCAAACCTTTCCGCTCTCTTTCCTTATGTCTTTCTCTTTCCCTCCCTCGAAACAGGTGGAGGATGTTAACGTTCAGACAATGCCAAATGTTTTTGTCGTCCCCCCGGAGGAGGACCAGACACCGCCATGGTGCTTTTTCAACGCCGAGAATCCCGCTCTTTCGCAGGTAGTCGAGCGTCCAGAAACACCGGAAATCGCTGTCCTTGACCTTGCCTACAACGACGATACTCCGGTATATCGAACAAATCCACATCCAGACTCTGTCGTTCCTACCTCGAAAGGTATCGAAACCATTTCGGTTGTCCACGCGCTCCTGCGCGGCGAGGCCGACGGCGACGACGACGACGACAACGATTCCGACTCGGAATTTGAACAGGAGGACCTCGAGGATGACCCTTGCGTCACCCATAACAGTCATCGTCAGGAGTCTGCCAGGACAGTTCGAGATGTTGCCGACGACTCGGACGTAATTGAAGTTGTCAGGCTCAGCCGCAAGGATTGCTCCTCTCAAGACTCAGAAGAAATCAGAAGTATTCAAGCCGCCTCGGAACGCAAGCATAACACTACCCTCAGATACCGCGCTTCAAAAGTTTTTCGGTCTTTGAGAGGTTCCTTACGTTCATCGAAACCACCTGTTCAAGATATTTTCAAATCTCCACCTTCTATATCAAGCTCTCAAAGCACGCACACTCATTCCCGCGCCCGAACGCCAACAATGTCGCGTCGCAGCACACTCATTCTCTCTCAACTATTTACTTCCCCTTCGCCCTCCCTTAAATCTCGAAATTCCATGGCTTCCTTTGACGAGCCAATTTCTTCACCAACGGAAACTTCTCCTCCCCCTTTGCCTCCGCAAAGCAAACCCTTAAAGAAGATTATGTCTCGGCGCTCGTCCCTGTATGCAGCTGAAGCACAAGACGAGGCCCGACTCCAAGCCGCCTCGCCCACACCGACGACAACGAGCACCAAATCTGGCATTCGTCGTTTCTCAATAATGAATCTGCAAAGGCTCTTCTCATTTTCGTCTTCAGCTCCATCTTCGGCCTCACAAATCGATGCTTCCGTTCCTTTTGATGATTCAGGCCGTGCAACACCGACACCACGGTCGAATGCCCCTACCCCTCGGTCTTCTGTAACCACCACGTCGGGTCCACAAACCCCAACCAGTTCCGAAGGAAAGTCCTCTGCTTACATTCTGTCTACCCAGGACGCGTCAGACCTTCCCGCATTTATGGGATTTGACTCTGCCTTTGATGCAAATGTTGGGCTGAATTTGGGTTTGGGTCTCGGCCTGGACCTGGATTCCAGTTCGTATTCCCAGCAGGCTACCCCTCGGAAAAAACTCTCTTCAGACTCGCGATGGCGACCCAAGGCATTAAAGAAAGCCAAGCCAACATCTCAAAATTCTTATGACGAAGCCGGAGACGATGGCCTTGAAATGCGGCTTGACTCTTTCCATTTCGACGATCTTTCCTTCGACGCTGACGAATTCCAGGCCACTTAGTTGACTTTCTCATTCATCACTCGATTTGCCAGTCGCATGGCTTTGTGTTCATCTTTTTTTTCTCCTTCATCCACCCATATCGCATCGGAATAACATTATTTGGAATTTTTTATGAATATCCTACCTCCTTCCTTCAGTAGCCTCTTTCTCCATGAGATTACCCTTTTATGATTGTGTATCCTATCAGCTTTCTCTCTCTGTGTACAGAACCAGCAGCCTCTGACAAGGTCTGGAATCTGTTGATATTCATGACTTCTGTGTGGTTTAGTTTTCGCTTTAATGCCAAGTAACAAATGATTGGATGGTCAAGCCAAGACCCAGGCCTATTTTGTTCCAAGGTCAGGTTCTATCCATACCGCCTAAAACAACACAATCAATGAACAATTCGACAACCAGCTGGGATAGAAATAATGCTAACCGTAGCCACAAAGCCTTCTTCCTCTGACTTGCCCTTAGCCGGCCGGATACTCGAGCTGTCTATGCTAGGACTATTGACAAACCGTGTCAGGCGATCCAATGCATCAATTTCGACTTTAAATTCTTTAGAAAGCTCTTCAAGATCCTGTTTTGACCGGACTGATTTCCGTTTATCCAACAAGTCGCTCAACATAAACGCGTAAAGCGTATTTTTAGCTGGCTGAGAAGAGGAAAGTTCCGATTTTGACCGTGATTCAAAAAGACGCGTCGTATTGGTGGCTTCCTGAACGCCAGGATTAGCACAATTTCTACACCTCAAACGCGTCTCAACGTACTGGACGGACTGTCTGCATATGGTGGTCAACTTTTACTGGCCCAAGGCGGCTTAGATTTGAAAGAAAATCTGGATCAGCAGCATCCCTCTCAATAGCTGGAGGTTGTCCGTCAGCGACCAAAAAAAAACTATTGCAAAACCTGAACACACCTTCGCTCCTGCGGCTCTCAGCTAATTGGTTCTGGGCCACAACAGGTTTAGAGCGGTTTGCTTGTGGTACATTTCGAGGGAGTTCGGTACCCTTAGGATATTTTCGGACAGCTTTAGAAGCTGAACTTCCCATTTCAGGGCATGGAGGTTGAGAAAGAACTGAAATGATGTAATAAAAACTCGGACACATTTGTTATTTAGACAAATAGTAGATATAGAGTAGGCGCTCCAAGAAGTCTATAGAGATCGTTTTTTGCCATGCTGTGATGGATGACAAGACTGTAAACTACTAGCATTTAAGAAAGCAGCGAAGCGTAGTCTATTGATTTTATGGTCATCCCTAGGGGACGAACCAGCCAAGTTTGTTATACAGTTGCGTAAACGAGAAATGAACTATTGTCAAGAGAAAAATTGAGAACAAACATGTTTGTTCCGGCACCAACCAGCAACCGTCAAAAAGCAGATGCTCCTTTTTGTTAGCGGAGATCAGGAAATAAAGAGAGTGTGAGACCTGCACAATGATGCAAGGAAGGGGGTATAAGACAAAGCTTTCCTAACCAAACCACAGGGCGTACAAGAGCAAATTGCGAAAAACCAAACGAGTGAAAGGAATGTGCACCGGCCAAGCGCAATGTCTTCAAAAAAAAAAAATAGCGTGATTCAACGATTTTAAGGAATGGTGTTCGTGAATTGTCGTGTTCGTGTGGCATTTACGCGTGGAATGATCCCATGTTCGAAGGCGGATTCTGTTGATATGGCTGATACATGTAGGTTTGATATACGTGGGGTGGAACCGATTGCGGGGGCATGCCACCATAAGGAGCCTGAAGCTGGTTCATGCCGGGCAGTGGACCTCCATGCGGAAGGATAGGCGACTGGTTACCGTACGGAGAATGAGAGGGAACCATAGGTGCATTGGAGGGTCCTCCAGGCATACGACGAACGTTGTTGACTTGACGAGGGCTGCCAGTCTCGGGGGAACGCATGTTGAATGGATTGAATGGATCGGTGGAGGGCGAGAAGGCGGGCGCAGGGTTAGGTGCTGTTCGTCTCGGGGCAGTGGGATTGTATTGTGCATCGACGTGCAGTTGTGGTGGGTTTGGAGGACCAGCTTGAGGATTTTGACCCCCCATTTGCAAGGCTGCCATCATAGATGCGAAGCCTTGGTCATTCGAAGGGTAGCCAGAGGGGAGTCCTGGGACACCAAAGTTTTGGGCCGAGTTTTTCGTGACTTTGCCAGTGGGAGGCAAAGTGTTGTTGTATGTTGGCTGGAAGTTGGGAACAGGCAATCCGACTTCTTCGATCAATCTACGATATGCCTGGGTAGCAATGACCTTTAGCTCAATGAGAACCCGTTTGGTCGCCTCCACGTAGGAGTGTTTTACATTGGGATCGATGAATGGGCTAGTCAAAATTTTATGAACAACAGCGACGCCATTGACTTGATCGCCGAGAACGTCGGTGAGGACATGGTCCCCTGGAGACGAAAACAAGGCTTCTACAATTTGGCTGGAGGCATCCGGTTCGATCTTTTGGTTGACGATACGCAAAACGGTGAGTGACGCCAATTTATGGGTACAGAGGTGGGAGAGATGAGGTGTGAATCGAGGAGCCAGTAAATTGTATCGCGAGGGGAACCCGGAGGTATCGAGTAGCCAGGTGAGCAACAGAGCGCCGTTGGGGTTGGTAGCCAAAGGAATGGAGTTGAGAATGATTGCAGTCGCAGTTCGACGTTGCTGGTTGATGCTGATGTGAGGACTTTCGAGACAGGCTCTCATGCTACGAGCTCCAAACCGGCCTTGTGCAACTTCCCACATGCGATCAACGATGGCATCGAAGATAAATTCGTTGGCAGGAGCACCGAAGCGCAAGCAGCATCTTGAAAGAGTCCGTTAAGTTTTTATTCAACCCAGTAAACGAGGGACTTACTGAATGACATAATTGCCAAACTGATCCAGGAGAAGAGGGGGTGCATACGCCCGAAGGTTTTGGGCAATGAGGGCTACCTCATCCGGGCTCGTGACACATTCTATAATCTTTTGAGCTGCCCACGTTCCGTTCTTGTGAATGCCAATCATAGCAAGATGAGGGCAGATACGCTCAAGCATGGCAACCCGTGGAACGGCCGAACATTTTTCGAATAGCTTTTGAACAACCTAGAGAACGAAGGAGTGAGTTATATACTGCAAGGGAATGGAACTATGCTCACAGTATTTCCAAGCCAGTCCGAGGCAAGATCAACGATCTCACCGTCCATAAAGTCAGCGGCCACCTGGTCAACCTCCTCAACAGTCATTGTCCCAGAATCTAAACGCTTCCGGAGTTCGCGCAACTTAGAGGCATCCCATCGTCTGTTGTGCGGCCTCTCAGAAACAAGCGGGATGGTCGTGTAATACATAGTGGGAGGCCTAAATTCTAGATGAAGGAGAAAAGTCAATAATTTTTTTTTATACATTCAAATCCGGCAACCACGTACCAGCAAGGGCTTGGATATCAGCCTCTGCGTCAATACTTCCACCACTGAGTTCCCTCATGATCATTTGTTGCTCAGTAACTGAAGCAGACCAGCCAGGAGGCTTGACGCCATCACCAGCGCCGTTGTGCAATCCAGAGGCAATCATGCTCAGGAGGAGGTTGGATCGATAGTTCTCGACCGCACCTCCAAGGACTTGTTGTTCGGCAGGAATCGTAGATGCGCCCTTGATGCCGCGCAAGGCGTGGATAGTTGCGCCAACGCTCAAATCACCAACACCCTGAGCAACGACATTGGCGTTCTCGTCAGGAGAGCCACCGCCTTCTTGTCCGTTCTTTACAGGAACCTTTGCAAAGCCGATACGGATAGCCCCAACATCGCTTCCAAGGACATCACGGCCATTGAGAGCCTTGCGGGCACGAACGGCATCGTCAAGGCGTTCAAAATTAACTTTTGTGACGAACACATCAATCAATTTATGAATATTCTAAACCGACGATCTGATGACTTACTGAAACCGCAATTCTTGTGAGTCAGGACACGTGCTGATTCAATAGGACCATAAGGACTGAAAACGCTGAGGATGGTAGCAGGCGTGGTCGAAGAAGGAATGGAACCAATCCAAAGAGCACGTGTTGGAGTAGACTGGAGTTGAGCATCCATTCCACCGAGGCCCGCATTATTGCCAGCCGATTTGGGTCCTGTGCTGGGAGAGGTGGGTCCCGGGCTGGCAGGATTACCTTTGGCCGGGGCAACAGGAGCACTATCAGCCTTGCCAAAGCCAATCCTGACAGTCTGGCCGTTGGGCATCCCGATATTACCCCCCAAACGGTTAAGCACGTCATCTTTTGCACGAATAGCATCTGCTTGATCAACAAAGTTTACGAATCCGCATTCCTAAAGAGCAAGATGTCAGTGGCGTGTAAATTGACCCGACTTGACTTGATGTGTACCTTTTCGGGGAGAAGCCTCAAGCTCTCAATGGCACCATAGGGTGCAAATACATGGATAAGCTGCTCGCTGCTGACCGCACTATCCAAATTACCAATCCAAAGGGAGCGCGTGGGAGTCTGCAACTGAGCAGATGGCCCCTCTGATTTGGGCGAAACCGAACGAGTGTGGGTATTCGGGGCAAGAAGATAGGCAGATGCACCTCGTCCGATGGGAATATCATTGCCATTGGGGAAATGAACACTCGGAGAAATACCAGCGCGGGAGGGCGCGAGTTTATCTGTCTTGAGGATTCCAGAGGGGTTGCCGAGGTTGGAAGCGAGAGAGAGGTTGGAGGCGGCGTGAGAGAGATCATTGATGTAAGAGTGGGCATCGCCAGTGGTTGCGCGACGCTGGAGGGAACGCATGGGATCATCAAGAATGCCGACGGAGATAGCACGTGGACGGTTAGTGGTGAGGTGATCAGCGGTCTTGAATCCTTGAGAGAGATACGACGATTGACCGAAATCTGCTGTAGCACTGGTAATATCATAAGCGTTGAGATGCTGACGATCATATCCAAGGGTGTCGTAGCCTTCAACAAAATATTCTTCCTCTTCCTCCTCCGCAGCTGGGGTTGCGAGCAAGGAACCAGGAACAGAAGGACGGGTACGGTAAGGGTTGGAGACAGTGCTGGCGCGCATTCGCGAGGGATTGGCAAGATTGCCAGCAATCGCAGCCTGAGCTTGATTGCGGAGCTCGGAAATGGTGGCGGCAGGCGGAGGCCTGTGGCTGTCATCTAATCCAAGGTAATCCAAGGTATGGACGTCAAAGTCGTCTGCTCCAGAGTCGGCCGAAGTTACCGAACGCAACTCGTCGAGGACAGAAAATCCGGTACCAGTTCCATTGGTGGTGGACAACCAGGAAGAAGAAAAAATGGAGGGACCGAATGCATTGGAAAGACCACCGGTGGGCAAGGTTAAAGAGCCGGATCTCAGTCGGCTATGCCTTTCCGTAACGTTTGATGGCGCAACTGGGGGGGCGGCCACAGCGGTCGAGGAATGACGAAGGCCTGGACGGGCAGGAGCGGCTGGCGGCAGGGTCGCAGTTGGGGTGAGGGTGGGTTGCCTTTGTACCGGGTCGAGAGTGTCGGATGTGGAAGCTGCAAAGCGTTGGGCAGCGAGTTGAACGTTGGAAGGTAAGGTCCCAGCCCTTGCCCTTCTAAACCCAGGAGGGTAATTCGTGGGTGGCAAAGATGAGCCATCCCCTGGAGTCGTGACAGAGGGCAGAGCCTCGTTGGGTGGAGACCCCCCCGATGCGAGCGCACGGAGAGCCGGGGGTCGGTATCTACCTCCTAATCCTTCGGCTTCTCGAGCTCTTGAGACAAAGATGAGTTGGGATGAACTGGGAGAGAAGGAGAGCAAAGTACCTCTTAGCGAAAGCTGCTGAAGGTGCTGGAGGCGGCGTTTTCCCACTTGGAGGAACCCTGGTATAGGAGCCATTGTTGTCAGAGGCGGATAAAGACATTATAGTTGGATTTGAAGAAGAACGATTAGGGATTACGAATGTGATGGCGTTGGGAAGTTATGGAGAGGAGAGGCCAATTAGTCGGAAAAAGGACACCCCCCGAGAGATTATATGTCCTGGACGAGCAATGTCCACGACTACTATATGGCACAGATGCCTTGGGAAATAGTACTAAGTAAGGTCGAATCACTGCCAAAACTTTCAAAACATGTCCTGCTGGCTCACTTTCCCACGCCCCCGGCGGACTTCCGACCCTCTCTACCACCCGTACTTGATGAAAACGCCACCACCTCTCAAGAAGCGAACCCGATGAAGAATCCGAATCATCCATAAATTTTTACTCCAAAGGAATCCGTGGCGTCAACTGCTATAACTTACTCCCCACCCCTATTCAGCCACAGAGCCGTTACCGACCCCTGCTAATCGATCTAACAGTCTTCCACAAAGTACTACTAATAGCCCTCATAGTACAACGCAGATACCAGCTAGTCTAAAAATAGACACCTCCCAAATTGGGTCTCTGTCCTTCAAATATCGACCTACAAATGGTTCAGGTCGTAAATTGACCATCGTAACTCTCATCCACAATGTGAGAAAACTGGGGAAAAGAACCCCCGTGAATTCGTGAAAGTATAATACATCAAGTACGCTATCCATCCTCATAGAACCAAGGAAAGAAAGGAGTGTGGCGCACACAAACCTTCCAAATAAACTCAGTCAGGGCCCATACTAAACTAACTTGACAAAAGAAGCCTCGCGTCGATCACCTCGAGAACCTAAAGAACAACTCGAGGGCAGGTAAAGAAATCAATAACAGACTATAACGTATGTATTCTATACACCTTACGAGGTGAGCAATTTCTTTAGAGTACTTTGTATGCAGCAAAAGTTAATAATTACACCCCCCAAGTGACGTTGGGAAGGATAAACGCCTGGCAAAAAGCATGGCCAGATGGTATCGAAAAGAAAAAAATCGAACGACCTTCGAAGGGGTGGATATATCGGAGACTTGGGGGGTATTTTGATTATCGTACGGGTTCTTGGATTTGGGAGAACCTGTGCGAGGATGATAGCATTTTTTGGAGTGGTGTGAGGGGACCGAGATCGCCGCAGGTCCTGCTTAGCTCTCCATGAGAGCACAAGGGAAAGATGTAAAAGGAAATCACAGCCCCAAACCCCAAAAGAAAGAAAAAAAACAGAAATTCACGTGCACGTGATTGAAAACAAGAGGATTGGAACGTGGGCCCGACAAAAGGAAACAGGAACGTGCGAATAGAGCAAAGCTGAAGAGGCCAGGCCAAAGGACTATATGTGATACAAAATCTACTTGGAAGCATGGCTCTGTAGGTACTAATACTGGGGGTTGATCATGTGGGGTTGGAGTGGTGGGGTGAGAAGAGTAATGTAGTCTTCAATTCAAATTGTAAATTGATGAGGAATGGATGCGTTTGTCGTCGTTGGGAAAAAAAATTGAATTAGGCGTCGTCAAGGGACAAGAAGGAACAGATGATAAGTTATGATTACCATCAAAAACAGTGCCAAAAAAAAAACAGGCGATGGGCGACGGCGAAAAACAGCGGTGTGAATACAAAGTTGCACAGAAAAAAAAAAACGAAAGAGAAGCAAAGAGGCAAATGGCGAGTTCAAGAAACTCACGAAAGCGAGTTTCTGGAACCACTCTTCCTTGAGCGCGCTCGAGAGGGCGTTGAATGCTGGGCTGCAAGAACGGATGCAACGCGCTTCGATCTGCGCAACGGTCGGCCGTCTGTGGTTGCCGATGATGTTGGAGGGATGGAGACGGGCGGGAACGTCGGCGATTCAGGAGAAGTCAAAGGCGAATCAAAAGGTGATATCGTTGCAGCGGGTGCTACGATAGAAAGCTTGGCAGGAACAGCAGTGGTCGGAGTAGGCGGGAGCGGCTCGACGACTGGCTGCGCATCCACAACCATAGCATCCTCCGCCTCCGCCACATTTTCCTTGTCCCAGTCCGGAATAACACATAACTCATGGAACAACTCCTGTTCAGTCGCACTCAGCGGCACATCGACCGCCTTGTCCGCCGCTGCATGCCTTTCACCGAAACCCATCATGTACGACGTCGCCAGCGCGCTTACGGCATGTTGGTGGTACGGAGCAGGCGACGCCCCACCCTCCGTCTGCACCTCCCAATCCGCAGCCTGGAGCGTCGAGTTGAAGTGTCTCCCAAACTGGTTCAGGCCTCTCACAACCGCGGTCCTG
>Ga0307517_10003150_pt1 | contig 25958 bp, 23 predicted proteins | sample 23_EM_MG_FD_194515 | JGI IMG/M metagenome (GOLD analysis project Ga0307517, IMG submission 194515) | Populus trichocarpa ectomycorrhiza microbial communities from riparian zone in the Pacific Northwest, United States - 23_EM | ecosystem: Host-associated > Plants > Roots > Unclassified | place... | reverse complement strand
ATTTATAATTCCATTACGTCCAAAATTCATCCGATAAGAATTACAGTTTTCATAACTTTTTGAGCGTGTAATAAAATTAGATAAAATATTATCAGATATAAAATTGATATTACTGTGCGCGTAAATTTAATTCACTCTATACTAGTTTTTCGAGAAAAAAATATTGTTCACATCACGAATGAATTTAATTCTCTAAACTAGTTTTTTTTTATAAAAAATTAATACAATTAACACACTAAAATAAAAAATAAAAAAAACAAAAAAAAAACACAACACCGAGAACATTTTAACTTTGAAATCTCCTGATTCGACTCTTTACCTAGTTCAAGTTTAAAATTAAATTGTGTTGGAGTTTTTATGACATGATCCAATTGACTTGGCCGGTCTAAAGTCAACCTAATCAACCGAAAAAAATGCATGAAGATGAAATAGAGAAAAAAAATCTCTCAACCCAACTTCATGCATAACCTAGGTTTAAAATGAAACCATGTGGGAGTTGCCTTGATGTGGTTCAATCAACTTTGTTGCTCCAAAGACAACCCGATCGATTAATAAAAAAATTTAAGGATGAAATTGAGAATAAATGATGAGATTGACAAGAAAAAAAATCTTTGGATCCGACTTCTTATCTAGCCCAAATTTAAAGTTAAACCTTGTGAAAATTATCGTATTGTTATACAATTGACTTAGCCGATTTAAAAACAACTCTCGCTATTGCTAAAAAAAAAAAAGAGAATGCAATTGAAAAAAAAAAATATGAAATTAAAAAAAAAAATTGAAAAAAGAGAGGATAAATTTAAAAAACAAAAGGCTCCATTAAGTTACCCAAGTTTTTTTAGTACATGAGGGTAATTTATCATTAGAATTCATATTATCAATCATTGCTTATCCAAAACAGCTAGCAGGAGGAGGCAATAGAGATAAAAGTGAGAGAATCGGAGGATATATAACATTCAAATTAGAGCTGCTTCATAGCCCATTTACTGAAATTTAGTCGGCTTCATGTTGGCAAGATGTCCCCCCCACAATGCTGCTCCAAACTCAATTTTCTTTTATTATTGTTGAGATACAACTATTTTAGTGATTAAAATTATTGTTAATGATTTTTTTTAATTGTTGAGATTCAGTGATTCTCTTTCTTCTCTCTCAAACCAAGAACTTAAAAATAAAATAAATAAAATTTTAGATTAAAATTGAATTTGTTCTAAAATTTTGGAAATTAAAGGGACACAATATTTATAATTTGAAAAAGATAAGGATTACATTAAATATTTCACCCAAAGTTTGAAATAGCCACTGATTTCCTTAATGTTTTTCACCTTGGACCCTGTTTTTTAATCTCACTCTTTTCTAAAAAAATTAATCTAAATTGGCCTATAATTTGATTTAATAAAGATAAAAAAAATAAATGAAGAAAAATCAATCCATAGTATTTTATAAGGAAATATATAATGCAAATTTGTATAGTGAATTCCCCACTTATTTTAAAATTTTTTAAATTATAATGAATGTGATGTTTGTAGAATTTTAAATTATTTACCATTTAATATTTTTTAAATAAAATATGTTTATTAGTTTGTGAATGAGAGAAAAAAAACATAAAAGAAAAAAAAAATTCCTTAAAAATCTCCTACGCATCCTTCCTTTCAAAGGTTAAAATCCCCTCCCTCAACCCTTATTTACACCTTTTAAAGGTTAAATTTTAACCACCTTAAAGATTGCCCTCCCCCATTTTTTTCTCTAAACAATTATAATAATTATCCCCATCAAACACATTCCAAGTGTTTTCGTTACCAATTCGTTATTTTTTAGAATTTAAGTCGTAAAAGGATGATAATTATCGTGTAACTAAATAGATAAAACTATACTTGATGACTAAATAAAATTATTTACGAATATCAATCCTACCCACTTGTTTGCAGTACCTAAATAAAAATAAAAATAACTAAAATTAAGAGGTTCTGCCGATATAAAAAAAGTGGTGTCCATCGTAGCTTGTACGTTCATCGTCAAAAACACCATTGACTTTCAGTGTTGCTTGTTCTCATAATGATTTGGTCCTGTATCATTATTCAAAGCTATAAAACTTAATTTGTCTTTAGCATATCTTAATGGAAGGTGGTTTATTTTATTTATTTATTTAATGGAATTGCATTCAAAATTCATTAATTAATATACAGTAAATTACTTGCAAAGAAAAAACAGAAAGGCTCCTATTAAATGGTGGTCTCAGCACAAAAGATTTTTTTAGTGAGAGAGGGATTATTATCTATGAGAAAGGTCTGTCCTTTTTGCTGCAAGGATATTAAAATTATACATCAACTTTTCCATCATTCTCTTATAACATATTTTTTTTTTGGTATATTCTTGAATTGATTTGGATGTTTAGATTATTTGCTTAGGGATCCAAATCATAATTTGCAAGAATGGTTCGGCTCCGTCAAAAATAATTTTCAATGTTATGCCATTATCTTTCTCTCTAAAGGACTTTATTGGTCTATTCGGATAGCTCGCAATTGTCTAATATTAGAGTCTAAAACTCCAGATTAAGATGTGATTTTTGATTTTATCTTTTATTATTTGATTTTTTGGTTAAAGTTTTTAGTTAGAAATTTCAGTTACATAAGCTTTAATCTTTTAAAAAATCTTTAATATATATATCATGAACTAGACTAACTAGTTGGTTGTCTCATTTCCTTGCATTTCTTTTTTATTTTATCTTTGTGTTCTCCTTTTTCTTTTAGCATCCCTTTACTTATAGAACTGCTTTATATATAATTCTCTCTGTTACTGAAAAGAAAGAAAGAAAGAAAGGTTGAAACATTGAATATCAAAACCAGATGTACTCTCAATGCTCTGTTTTGCTAGATTAGCAGCAACAAAATTTCCTTGTCTAAGTGCATGACTAAAAAGTTGCCCTTTTCAGCCTCTTTGTCATCATGGTGATTAAATTTATTCTTGAGGCAATTAATAGAATTTGTCGGATTCCAAGATTCAATTAATAGAATCTTAAACACCTTAACTATCATGCCCTCTCACGTTTTCTTTCTCTAGAAGATATTAATAATTATCCTTGTAAAATTTAACTTCACTAGTCCCATCAAACACATTCTAAGTGTTTTTGTTACCAATTAATATTTTTTTAGAATTGAACTCTAAAAAGATGATGATTATCTTGCAATTAAATAGATAAAAGGTTTCAAATGTTTATTACATACGTTGCTATTAAGATTTGAAGGATGAAACAAAGATAAGGCTTTCAAGTGTAAAACATTAAAAAAAAAAAACTTGAAGTTTAATATAAGAAAAAAAGTAATGGAAAACACACAAATAAAAGTTCAAATATAGATAAAATATAGAGCTAAATAAAATTAATTACGAATATGAATCCTATCCTACCCATTGGCCAGTAAGCAAAGGGAGGCAAGGAACTTTCGATATTTTTCCTGCAGATGCAGTGTATGAGGGAAATGAGGTGCTATGTCATTAAAAAATAATTAGTGCATGATTTTTCTTGATTTTAGAAGAGACAAGTGATAATTAATGAGTTAATATTTTTTACAAGAACAAAGCACCTTTTATTCTGTAACTTTCCACGAAGTTTGTAAATATTCTATTTTATTCATAATATTATACTCCTTAATCTATCAATACAAAGCGTAAAACTCTCACAATAGACAAGTTAAAATCACAAAATTTAACGAAGGGATTGAGATTAATTAATGCACAAAGTGATTGCTGTTCGCCCTCACTTCTTGGGCTGGGCTGCATGGCCAGGTGATAATCATCAGGCTTTCTATTATAAAAGGTATTGTGAACAAATGTGATTAATCACTATTATTAGAGGAACAAAAGCAATCAAATGCATGAACAAAATCACTGAACAACCTTTAAAGTACCCAAAAAGAAAGAAAGAAAATTGTCAAGTCCATTGATTTCATGAGATTGAGTGTATTTAGACTAGAAATGGTGGAAAACGAAGAAAAATATGCGCCATTAGTGGTCTAAGTCTAACGCCAAGCATGCATAAAAAACTCTACAGAAAGAAAATCCGCTGGTCCCCCAAATTCCAATATCCCTAGGTGAATTGAAACCATCTCACCCCCGGCCATACACTAAGTGTGTATTTTGTATCGTGGTATAAAGTGGTCAGAAGTTTGTATTGATGAGATAGATTTGTAGTGGTGTAATGTTTTTCTACAAAGTAACAAAGTGACTTGGAAGTCTTAAATCTATTAAATTAAAGACTGATAAAGCTGGTCTTTAGTAACAAAGTAACAAAATTTTTCTAGTACATATGTTGTGAATCTAGAGAATAAGTTTTTGGTTTTTTCTACCTTATTTTTTTAAAAAAATGGTCTATGTTTTTGATGTTGTCTTCTCCATTAATATTTTTTTTTCAATGATATAGCTAATGACATAGTGCCAAAGCTTTCTATCCGTGAGAAAACTAGATGTAGCTTGAGCACATATAATGTAGTTAAGTCATTCTATAACAATGATAATTGGTATTATAACTTATTTTTGACCTCATGTTTTCAAATATATTTTTAAAAAAGAAGGAAAAAATACAAAAAATATTAAAAAAATATTATCAACTCAATTTGGCTAATTTTAATTTCATAGTTTTTAGTTTTTGACCTTTTCCCTTATCATTATTTATATTGATAGATTTTTTTAAATATTAAATTGAAAAAAAAATCCAAGAAGAAAAGAAGAAAAAGTATCAACAAAAAAAGTTTAATGAGTGGAATGATAAATGAATAAGGAATCAAGAATAAGAATATTTTTAGAGAGGGAGAGTAAAAAATATGTGTGAATGGTAAAGAAAAGGAAAGGGGGTGCAAGAAAAACCCTAGTCACTGTAGAGGAAAAAATAAAAAAGAAAGAGAGGGAGGAGAAAAAATTGAGAGGAAAAAAAATTGGAGAGAAGAGAAAAGAGATAAAGATTAAAAAAAAAAAAAAAAGAAGAGGAAATTAGAGGAAGAAGAAGATATTTTGAAAGAATAAGCATAAAATCATGAAAAAAAAAAAAGAAAAAAAGTAAAATAGAAAAATCAAAGAGAAAAAAAACATGCACAAATCTATCTGTCTTTCCATCCTCACCCCTATGAATTAGTGTTCCCTCTGTCACCAAGCACCGACCACCCAGCTCCACGTTGTCGCCATCACCACCCGATAGCAGCAGTAGCATCAGCCCACCGAAGCTCCTCCTCTTTCCTGTAGCCCGGCCCTCTGTTAAACAACACATCCCTACCACCGCCTCCATTTCTGCACCACGCCATAGTCACATGAACCACCATCACCAAAGCTCCTCCACCAGAGTCATTGTCCACATTTCCACATCCATCGCAGTGAATAGTGCAAGAAAGAGAGAGAAACCAAGAAAGAGAAGAGAAGCCGCTATCCGCCGAACGACACCATGGCTTTCGGAGTTGCTTGTTCTAATAACGATTTGGTCCCTTCATTAAAGCTATGCAATTTTGTCTTTATCATATCTTAATGGAGGGTGGTTTATTTGCAATAGAATTTGTCAGATTCCAAAATCCAAAGCACCTGCTGAGCTACATATATAGTGGTTTATTTTTAATTGTAAACAGTTTTCTTTGGTTTATGATTACAAATACAGAAATATGTTTCATACTTCAACTAATGAAAAATCACTATTCTACTAGAATATGACTTCCACACTTAACCCCCAAACATATTCCTACCTCAATCTCATGCACTCATCCACAGAAAGCCACTATTGACCAATCGAATACCAGAAGCCGAAATGCTTTCTTTCAGCTATGATGCGATAATTTTTCACACCATTCTCTTGCTCATGCACTGTCAAGGTAACTCTGTCTCCTTGCCTAAGCTTTTTCTGATGAACATAGATGCTCCATTGACCAGATATCCAAGGTTTTGGATACCTCCCTTTATTGCGAACCGATATCTTCAATCTCCAAGGTTGGTCTAGCATGTCAAGTGCATCAAACTCAACTGAATTTTGACCAGCGGGCAAGGAGAAAGCCCACAAGCTCTCGGTCGGAAATTCAAGTCGTTTATTAGTTGTGTCGCTTCCCGATAGCAGTTTGGCCATCACCTCCATTTCTAGGGTTCGGCTGAGGAAGGTTAAATTGAAGAATTTCAAGGATGGCTAAAATGTGCAGATGGTTAATTAATTTGAAGAATTTCAAGAAGGGATAATGATAAGGGAGTTGGATATATATATATATATATATATATATATAACTAGTATTATTTATAAAGATCAAATGGAGATTTATGAACCTCAACCAGCCCGATTATTAAGTTTTAGAACTTGGATTGGGACATGCATAGAAGTTACCGATGATCTTCGAAAACATTGTTCAGTGACCTGAATTTTTTGTACTTTAAAAATGATAGTGGAGTCCGGTGTCATGCAAGTTATTTGAAACCCCTAAACTAAGAAGGTTCTTGGTAATGGGTTGGAAAATATGGATTGATTATTATATGAAAATGAATGATTATTATAAAAATAATATTTAAGGATGAATATTAAATAGTTTCATTGGAGAGTCATAATCTAATTTTTGACAATATAAATTCATCAAAAAAAAAATTGAATGAAGAAAAAATATAGGTTTGGATCAAGACAACACAAATTGAAAGTTAGAAGTATTGGGTATTTAATCAGGGTGAAATTATAAATTTAGGGTTCAATTTTGCTAGAATTTAAAAGAATTGATAAGTTTTGGAACTTAATTAAATTTTGAATTTGTTTAATTAATGATATTGGAGGTTTAATTGCTGAATTGATAAGTTTGGGGACTTAATTATAGTTAGTTTAATTAATAAAATCAGAAATTTAATTGAAGAAATATTAAATTTCATAGTCAATTAAGGTTTAAATTAATTAAAATTAAAGTCAAGGACCGTTTGGAAAATGACGCCAAGATCTAGGGGTCTAATCATAGTTTTCCCGGTTGCCTGTTTAAGGAATTCCGAAGCTTCAAGAACCAAATTGAAAAGGATCATCCCAGGCCAAAGTGGGGCTGTTTCAAACATGCACAATTCTTCTTCTTCTTCCTCTGACGCAGAAAATCCTCCTGAAAAGAAGGGAAAGAAATTGTGGCATGCTGGCATCCCACAATGTTGATTCTAAACTCCAGGATAAAGTTGTTTGTAAATGACTATCCAGGAATTGAGTTTCAAGATTGGATGAATCCACCCGTCCTCTGCATTCTGATACAACTTGAGTTAGTGAACTGCACGAATTGCCAAAGCCTCCCCGCACTTGGGGAATTGCAGCTGCTGAAAGTTCTCCGTATCCAAGGAATGGATTCTGTAGTGAACATCGGCGATGAGTTCTAAAATTAGGCTGGTAGGAGCTACATTCTATGCCACATGGTTTGACAAATCTGACTTTTCTGGTGTCCATGGAGATTACCGATTGTCCTAAGATAGTCTCCCTGCCAGAGGAAAGCCTAGAAGGATTGAGTTCGCTGCGATCACTCTCCATTGAGAATTGTCACAGCTTAGCTTCCCAGCCGAGTCGGATGCAACATGCCACAGCCCTTGAACGCCTAACTATTATGCATTGTTCAAATCTGGTGTCTTTGCCAAATGGCTTGCAACATCTCTCTGCACTTAAAAGTCTGAGCATTTTGAGCTGCACAGGGCTGGCATCTCTGCCTGAGGGACTACAATTTATTACAACATTGCAAAACCTGGAAATTCACGACTGTCCAGAAGTCATGGAATTACCAGCATGGGTGGGGAACCTGGTTTCACTTCGATCTTTGACAATCTCATATTGCCAAAACATCAAGTCTTTGCCAGAAAGGTCTCCAATGACTCCGCGCACTCCAACATTTGTCCATCAGAGATTGTCCTAAACTCGAAAAACGATGTCAGAGAGGGAACTGTGTGGATTGGCAAAAAATATCTCACACACCGTATATTTATGTTGGATCATCAACATTGCAGCAGAGACGTGACACTGCTAGCAGCTCTTCAATTTCACAGGCACACCTCTTCCACGTCTTTACACCTGTAAATTTTCTTTTCCAAAACACACTTCATCATTGAATAATCAATAAATCTTAAGTTCTCTTGCAACATTTCAGGTCCGAAACCATTGAAAGGATGTTCTTTATCCAAAGCACCAAGAATCCGTCGCACAGGGGGGGTACTCTGCTCTGTCATTTACTTGTATTTGTAAAATACAAAATAAGGTACCTTGTTTTCTGCTCGTGTAATATATATTTCATGAATAACTGGAGCACTCTGTCATTACATCCTCTTGTAACTTCAGTTTCAATAATTGTTTACAAGAAAAATAATATTTGCCCTTGTTGAAAGGAAAAAGAACAAACAAAAGTGTCGTACATGTGCGGCATCGCAATGATCATCCACTCTTATATGTATTCGAGAAAATAGGGCAGACAAGGGGTTCTTGTCTTTTAGTAATGGAAAAACAGAATGGGAGTCATCACCTAATATTTTCGTTACTAGGAATCCTAACTGGTCTCAGAGATTGGGTACGGGAACTAGTTGCGTAAAGGAAAGGTATTAACACCCCAACCACGTTTTACCTAAGGCAGACTACATTGTTTAATTATCTGATGTAAGGTCTTATTGTATTCTAACGTCAACAAAAGAATTTAATATCCGAAATACGTCTTATACATAAGATCGTAACCCCATATACTAAAAGAAAACAAAATAATTTTTTTTGAATTTTTGAAATATTGATCTCATTCTCGTAACTTTAATAAACTGGTTATTAAAGCCAAAATGCATGCTAATACATATTTTTGAATTGTTGTTGTATAAAAAAATGATATGATTTATTTTTTCTTTGAAAAACTTGGTTGTATGAATAAAAATAAAAATATTTTTTTCATAACATTTTGATGAAACCATATATTTTAATACCAGACTTACATCAGCCCAAAAGTTTTTTTTTCGAATTGGGCTAAACCCGACGCAATCATTTTTGGTCTCGGCCGACATTGTCTAGCCCAATGAATAAGGCAAAAGTTCTCCACTGTTCACGTGAACAGTGGAGATGGCAGGGGGTGAGGGAATGAAGCAGAAGAAGAAGATGGTGTGAGGTGGCTAACCTGGCGGTGGCCCTGGTGGTACTAGAGTTGACGGTGGCGTTGTGGTGTTGTTGTGGCGGCAGCTGGAAAGTCCGGTGGCAGCTGTTGTGATGCTTCTTCTTTTCTGTGTTGAGATACCAGTCTCTGTGTTTTCTCTCTCCCTCGTCTGTTTTGGCTTGCTCTTCCTGGTTTTCTTCCTTTCCCTTGTATGTCTCTGTCTCTGTTTTATTTTGTTCTTCTCCGTTTATTCCCTGGTGGTGGTTGTGCTACTGGAGGCAGGACGGCAACAGGCAGCAGTTGCTGCCATTTTCTTCTTCTTCCCTGTGCAGAGGCGCAAGCCTCTGTTTCTCCTCCTCTCCTTCTGTTTCGATTGCTCTTCCTCTTGTCTCTATCTTATTCTTTCTCTCTTTCTCTGGTCTTCTCAAAATGTTCCAATGGTTAAACTGTCACGCTCTGTCTTTCGTTCCCTCTGGTTCTCAAAATCTCCCCGTTCCCTTTGTTTTTTTTAATCTTTTAATAGTTCGACCCCTTTCCCCTCTTCTTTCTCTCTATTTCCTTCTGGTTCTTTCTTATTCTTTTTTTTTTCAGTTCGTTCACTACTCTCTCTCTCTTTTCCTTCTTTTTTTTTTCTTCCCAAAAATCCCCCTCCAATTCTGCTCTCTTCCCCCATATTTATAGGCAGGAGGAGAGAGGGGCTACCCTGCCCTGTCTCGTCATGGTGCAAGGCAGGATGGCGTGGGTTGGCTTCTGCATAGCCACCCCAGCTGCTGCAGGGTATGGCCTCCTTTCTCTTTTCTTCATCATGATAGCATGTGAGTGTGAGTATGGGTTGTGTCAGTCGTCTTGCAAGTGGGAGAGTGAGAGTGGCATTACAGGGGAGAGAAACTTCTTGTTGCTCTGCCTCTGCGTGTTCAAGGATAGAAGAAGACCGATGGTGCTATTCAAAACAACATCGTTTTGACTTTTTTTTTATGAATAGTACATGAAACGACGTAGTTTTGACCAAAACACGCCGTTTCATTTTAAAAGAAAAAGGGCGCCAAAATGTAAATTTTTCGGTCCTTCAATTTGGGTGTTTTTTCCATTTTGATCCTTGGTTTCAGATTTCTTCAATCAAGTCCCTAATTGATCATCAAACTTTAATATTTATACAATTAAGCTCCTGATTTGACCAAATCAACCCTCAAAGATTATAACTTGACCCCAGAACATTAATTTCTTCGAATTAAAACTCAAATTGACTTAAAAAGCATTTTTTCTTGCAAACAAACCCTCCATAAATTCAATTAAACCTTCAATAAAATTTAATTGAGTCCATAAACATCTGATTTTGAACTTTTCTCCTCTAATTGAATTTTCTTTTTCAACAAGACTCTTATCAGTCAAATATATACTGTCAAATTTCAATTTTTGTATTTTTTTATCCTCCTCATCAGTCAAATTTTTGTATTTTTTGATAATTTTCCGGGCGCTCCGGCATCCTATTCTCAATGCTATTATTTGTTTGGATTTTTTTCGACTATATTTTTTGTATTTTCTTCTTTTTTGTGCGGGGACCCAAAATTAGATTACAACAAAAAAAAATCTCAAATGAAATAAATAGATAAATGAATCACCAACAATAAAACTTATAAGATTTTTAAATAAAACACAAATGAAACTATTAAATTTAATAATATCATACAAACTTAAAAGTTTGGATGGTTAGTCAAAATCTCACAGGAAGGAAAAATCTAAAAAAAGGATATATGTCTCAACTAGCACACCTAGTTTTCTTTGCAAAATTTATTAAAAAATATTTTAAAAGAAACTTGATATTTTTGTATTGTAAGTTTTGTAAATCTGGTGTCAATATTCTAACTCATTTGTAACCATCTATCTTCCTAATTTATTAAAAAAAAATATTCAACAAATCTTTTTGGTGCAATTTAGACAATTGCTAAAAAAAATCATTTCATAACTTTTAACACTTTTGCATATCTTTATTTTTTGTTTTGAACAAGGAAGTGTGTGTGTGTATATATATAATTTTTATTTTCATCTTTTTTTTTTCTGCTCTTACTCGTTATTCTTTTAATCTTTTTCCGGCTCATGCTCATGCTAATTTTATTTTATTTTGTCTTTATGAGAAATACAACACATTTCACACAGCCCAAAACACTCCTCCTATCTCACGTTGCACAACCATTTCTCCTGACCTCTGCACAGTCACCTCCCCTTTCACCACCGCCAATCTACCTCGCCACCACCGATAACCGTCCTTCTCTCTCTCGCCAGCAGCGCTGGCCAATGCCTTCAACAACACACTCCATCTCCACTTTCGACCATCATCAAACCCTCCCATCAAACCAACCACTACTGGAGCCCAGCCGCCACAACCCACTGTCCAGCACCCACAAACAAATCACCATCGCCAACCAGAAGTAGATCCAAACAATCCCCACGCCATCGACCAAACCCGCACGCCGTCAAGACAACCACAGCCCCCATCACTGAACATAATATTCACGCTGGCGAGAAAACCATAGTACCTCGCCTTTCACCACCACCAATCTACCTCGCCCAGCTTTGCCACAACTACCACTATCACCAAGCAGCAGCGCCGAACCCAGCTTTCCCTTTCGTCACCGATCTCCTTCTCACCAAACCCATCAGGCCAGCCACCACTCTCCTCGTCAGCGATCACAACCAACATCATCAACAGCAGCCCCAGTCATCATCCTCACCTACAGCACTACCGACTGCCTATATCGGCCAGCCTCCGTTCGCTACAATAGTCCCTACCATCATCCTCACCACCAGCCTCCATAACCGAACAAACCAACACCGATAACCACCCTTCTCTCTCGCCAGCAGCGCTGCCTACTGCCTTCAACGCCAGCCTCCATCTCCACTTTCCACCATCACCAAACCCTCCCTTCAAACCAACCGCTACATTAGCCCAGCCGCCACTACCCACTCCTCAGAACCCACATACAAACCACCATCGCCAACCAGCAGCAGACCCAAACAATTGCATCGCCATTTTCGTCCAAACCCCCATCACCACAGCCCCCATCACTGATCGTAATCATCACGTCGGCAAGAAAACCACAGCTCCCACACTCCAAACCTCCACGCTAACATCTACACACATCGACTGCCCTCTCTCTCACCACGCAATCACCACGCGTCGTCCATCTCATCACCAAACCACCACACTCCAAACACCCACAGCACCCCAAACTCACCAAATCAGTCACCAAAAACAGCACCGCCTCCAACAACCAACGAAAGCAGAGAAGACAGCCGAACCAAAAGGCCCTGATCTCTCTGGTCAGTTGTTTGTGAATAACGCCACTATCACGGACAGGTAGATAGAACGAGAAGGCTAGGTTCTGCTCATCACGCGCCACCAGTCATCGGCTTGTGGCTTCACCTACCCCAGCTTCTGCACGCTTCAACGCTGTCCCAGCAGCTTCCTGAAGATAAATTCTGATCTCGCCTTATCTATAACATTAATAAGTTCATGCATATTGTGCAATATTTGAAGTTGAAGGGTTGGAGTCATGACGGAAGTATGCTGGGGGGGAATTTTATTTTATTACAAAAATAATCAGGATCACAAACCTGGTTGGAGTCATGTAACTGTTCTAATTTTTCTAATTTTCAAATGTACATGTGATCACTATCTTTCTTGAACTCTCACACCACTAACCTGACTTCGTGCTTTAATCCTCCTACTCATTTTCTCATCCCATTTGATTATAACCAGAAATGGAGGTGATGAGCAAAATACTCTCCGAGAGCGATGCAAAACATAAGCTAGTGGAATTTCCGGCTAAGAGATTCTCGGTCTCCCCCCTGCTTGATGGTCAGAACTCGGTCGAATTTGTGGCATTTGACATGCTAGAACAACAATGGAGACTTGAGGTGTCCTTCTGCAATGAAGGTAAGTATCCGAAACCTTGGCTAAAGGGCGAATGGGATGACTATGTTCGTCAGAAAGGGCTGGAGAAAGGAGATAAGGTTATCTTGACTATGCATGAGCAAGAGAATGGTGAAAGAATTTATCGTATCAGAGCTGAAAGAAAGCGTTTCGGTTTCTAGTATTCAATGGATGATAAATCGAAGCACGAGGCTGGGTTCAACCCCAATGCTTAGTGTGACAGGCAGTCAGAAACTATCTTTTGGAGCAGTCCGAATTGGGTCAGAATGCAATATGCGTCTGTCTAGAAGAAGTGAAGTCCTAAATAGTCGTGAGAATAATTGTCCCTAGGAATTTGTTGCCTGCAGTTTGTGTTCTGTTCTTTGTTACTGCATGCCTTTGGAGACATCCCCATCAAGGATGATTCTTGTATCTTCTAATTTTTATTTATAAGAAAAAATTCACTTCCCCCAAGTCTTAAGGTTATCAAAATTTATTAGGCATATATTTAATGATGTTTTCTCATTGCTTATCAAAATTTATAAAATAAAATAAAATAAAATTAAGTAACGTTTTATGTAACCCACAGTTATAAAATTCGGTTAAAATTCACGTGAAAGTGATTTGGTATAAAATTAAGCTTTTGGCTTTTGGCTTTTTATGATAAAAGAGAGGGAGACAAAAGGAAAATGGCCAAACAATTATAATTATTATATCATTATAAGAAACTCTAAACATCCCGTCCTTTCTAATGAGTGTATCCTTCGAGGCTTGGGTCCTCCTCGGTTTTGTCAGATGTGGATCTATCCATTGCCGTCAAAGTTCGCTTTAATATAACAGTTTAGCATAATTTCTTGGTCTATTAGAGCTTCTCTTATAATTCTCAACAATCTTCCAATGCTTATAAGAAATTGAAAATAAAATTAAATTAAAAAACACCAAAATATATATTTTATACAAAGATGGAATTACAAGCTAAAAAACTGATCATGGTAGCATGCCCTTTTCATATAAAAGAAAAAACGGATATTAAAACACAAGAGCCCACCGTATACTGGTAAGTCAACAGTAGTATAAACAAAGTACAGGAACTAGTGATTAATGGTGCAAACAACTACAAAGGATGCAAGGTGCAAAGGCACTAGGCTTTTTCACTTAATACCAAGACTAAACACCATGAAAGAAAGGGGCAACATTTCTAGAAGGGGCAATTAATTTGTTTGTCTTCAATTTTTATAAGAAATTAACCACACATTTAGCTCACCTTAGGTATCTCCATCTCTATCTTGCAAACTCTTCAACCGGTATCCAGATGCGCATCGTCAGGTTTCTTTCAGCCGTGATACGATAACTCCTGACAGCATTTCCCTCCACTTGCATTATCAACTTAACTCTATCTCCTTTCTTCAACCCTTTCTCTTGAGCATACCTCCTCCATTGGCCAGACATCCAAGGTTTCTTATATCTTCCCACGTTGCGAATGGAGACCTTGAATCCCCATCGCCGGCCTAGCGTGTCCATTGCAACAAAATTGAAATAATTTTGACCAGCAGGGATGGGGAAGTTCCCTAGGCTTTCCTTCGGAAGTTCCATTCGATTATTTGTTGCATCACTCTTGGACACTGATTTTTCCATTGCCACCTCCTCCATTTCTAGTAAATTAAAAGGGCTGAGAAAAATGTATAAAAGAAGATAAGAAGTGCATTTCCCTAATTATTTGGAATTTTTAAGCAGGGATAGTGGTAATGAAAGTAGAAGAGGGTTGTGGTCCATTTATACCACATTATTTCTTTGCTTTGCTCTGTTAATTTTTTTCTTCTTCTTCAACTGGACGACGTCATCCATGGTAGGGACGTGGGGGATACACATTAAAGTTTCTGTCGAAGAAAATAGAAAAGAAGAAAAAGTGAGAATACAACATGATTAAACGGTCCTAAACTTTATTTTTTTTTTCAATTAATTCCGATTCTAAGGCAGGCGTAGTTAATTTCTCCTCTTAGATAAAAAGTAATTATATAATAATAGAGGCAAATTATCAAAATAAAATAATGTGTCCGGAAAAATTAATATTACCATCAAAACTTATTTATCTGACCTCTACAATTCTTTTTTAGGATAACAATATAGTTATATTAGAGAGTTGAAACAATTAATATTAGGGACAACCTCACCAAAGTCATCAATCCCCAATCTATAACCCCTTTCTCGATTGGATACTTTTTAGCAACTGTCTCTAAAAAGCTTTAATTTAATCCTTCTTATCAACAGATATGGTTAATATATTTTAAGGGCAAAAGGGCCGACAATTTTAAGGGTAATATTCAGTGAACCTCGAAAAAGGGTAAGGTTGAAAGCAACTTCAGTCCAATTAATATTTTTTTTCTTGGTCAGATTATTTTTATGTTTTAAAAATATTTTAAAAAAAATTTAAATTTTTTTTATATTTTTTTCTTTGAATTAATATTAATTTGGTTTTTTAGATATTTTGAAATGTTAATTTCAAAGATAATTTTTAAAAAATAATAAATTATTTTTTCAATATATTTTTAAATAAAAAATACTATAACAATAACACCTACAGTATAAATTATTATATAAAAAAAAAAACAACAAATATGACTCCACGCATGATTGGAGCGCGGAAAGGGCATGGAACAGCCAAGTCAACAAATTTATGATTTCAACTTGGAAACTATAACATTTCAACCTTTTACCTTTTAAGAAATAAATTTATAATCTTTTTTCTCAACTTGGAATAAAGCATATGATTTAACATAATTAAAAAAAAAACATAATATGTAAATCATACATTTAACACAGGGAATTATTATATGATTAATTGTTATAAAAATAACATTTAAGGATGAAAAAGTTGTTTGATAGGAGAGTAAAAATCAAATATATTAGTGGAGCTCATTATAATTAAATATAAATGAATATTAGATTTTGTATATTAAAGTGTTATATACTTAGAAGGTGTTGATAATGGGAATTGAGTTTCATAATTTTATTTTATTTTATTTTATTTTTATGGGATTATCCTGATCTCATAATCTAGGTTTGGAAAATTAACCTGGGTTGACTCGACTTCTTTTTCTAGTTAAGTTTTTTTAAAAAACTTTATCCTTCAACATTGAGTTTAATAAAAAAAAAAAAAATTTCTACAGGGTTATCAAGTCCTCATGGCCTTGGTAGTTGATTAGACGGGCTAATTAGAGTTGATTCGAGTCCATCTAATAAGTTGTCATTTCAATATTTAAAAAACAAATTGTTGTAATTTTTTTAGTGAAAAAATATTTTTATTGGTAATCTAGGTTGTTTTTGGATTTGCAAAGTCAACCATGTCATATTAGGTTAATTGTAATGTAGTTTGATTTTATTTTAAAAAAACAAATTAATAACATTTAAATATTTTTTTAATATCAAAAACTTTTTGATCCGACCCGGAATATCACAAAGATAATGATCTAGTACGATGCGAAGAATGAAACAAAGATAAGGCTTTGTATTGTAAAACCTAAAAAAACAAACTAATGCAAGTTTTTAGACTAAAAAAAACGCAAAACTTTGAAGTTGATGATAAGAAAAAGTAATGGAAAACACACAAATAAAAGTTCAAATATAGATAAAGTATAGAGATAAACTAGCCTATTAACCCACGCTATGCTACGAGGCAGAGTAAAAAAACATTTGAGTGCAAAAAAATAATTTGTCTTGGTATTGGTAATATATCTTTTAAAAAATAATTTTAACCATGAATTGAATAATATTTTTATCTAATATTGAGATGGAAACAAACTAGATCTACTTGGGTTAAACTAATTTGGTAGGAAATACTCGCGGAGTTAATCTTGAAAAAAAATAAATTGGTAAAATAGGTGATGACTTTGAAATTTATTTGAAAAATTCATTTTGGACCCCATCTTTTTTAACTATTAAATAACTGATCCCTTTAATTTTTGAAAATTCAATTTTAGAATTAAACTTCATTTTCTTCATGTTTCAGTCCTTTTTAGGTGGGAGGAGAGAGAGGTGCTCTTCAGATTCTAGCGTAGAGAGAGAAAGTTGTTGTTAATGATTATTTCGACCACCAAAATGATCGATTTTGTGTCAAATACTTTTATATGATAAGGGGAGTTCAAATTAGTTTTTTTTACTTTAAAAGTGCCTAAAATAAGAGATCCAAGCATGGGGATATTTTTGTTTTTTGGTTGATTTTGGGTTTTAAGGTAGTGTTTTGTGTTTTTAGAGGACATAAATTGATTTAAAAAGGTTTCTTCGGTGTTTTCTAGGTATTTTGAGTAAATAAATTGGTTGAAAATAGATTTTAGATTGAAAAAATAGAAACCTTTCCAGCCACCACAGTGACTGAAATCTAGGAAATTCTAGATGACCTGTAATTTATTTTTTTGGCAAAACATTGGGGTGGATGACCCCATTAACTAAAAATAAATAATAATTAAGGGCTCATATGCGTGGGCCAAACCTTATAGGCTCACACGCTAGCCCTTTCACAATAGGCCAAATGCTTGACTTGGCTTACCAGACCTAGCAGCGCCTTACCTTATTTTTTTTAATTTTGTTTTTTTAATTAATACCTTTTTTATATGTCTTTTTAAAAAAAATTAATTTTTATGTTTGTATTCTATTTATTACCCCTTCTCTTTCATTTTTTTCCCTCTTATTAAGTCTTTTCTAAATAGAGATTATTATTTTTTAATTATATTGGATGTGTTTGATTTTTGAAGAGATTAGTATGATTCATCTATGATTTTATTTTGTTTTATATATATTAAATTTATTTTTTAAAATAAAAAATATTTTAATTTGTGCAGCCTTGCATAATATTTTTTTTTCTTTTATTTTATTCAATAAATTTAATATGTGTTGTTGCTACCTAATTTTTTACCCATGTTTTTTATAAATTTTCAGAAAAAACCAAAAAATAGCAAGAAAACAATGAAAACCCTAAAAAAAAAATGCATTTTGATATATTTGCATCATTTTTAGCATTTTCAACGCCATCTCAAAAGAATTTAAATTTTCAAAGGTATTTTGAACGCGTTCAACTTTTAACGCGTAAATTTTACAATCACTGGTTTTTCTTGTTGAGTCGACGTTGATATGCTCGTTTTCAAAAATATAAAAAAATAAGAAAAATCAAAATTTACATAAAAAAAGAGAAGAAAAGGAGAGAAAAAGAAAAGTTGAGGGACCAGTTTGGAAACCTATTAACACTTCTCCTATAAATAAACTGATCTAGACAAAAAGCAGCCAACCCCCTGCTTGCATATTGATCCATCTTCCTCCTCCCCCTGGTCAATTGGTCTTCCCTCTTCAGCTGACCACAGACTCTCCATTTCCTTAGCCATTGCCCCTTTTTTCTTTCGGAATAAACGAGCCGCAGCCCCCTCCTCTTTTTTGGGCAAAAAAAAAAACAAAGAGCTGCCGCCCACCACACTTCCTGATCTCCCTTCCTCAGCCAAGGAAAGAGAGGTCGCCGCTCTTCCCTTCTCTTTAACAGAACATTCTCCAGCCGCCCACCATTTGGGCAAACCAATTGCTTCTCGGTAGCAGCACTGTCCGAAGATCTAGTAGACCCAGCTCACTTCCTCCAATTAGCTCCACTGTTGCCCACAATCCATCATCGGCGCAGACCGGTCTCCACCGAAACCAACCTGTAGCAGCCCGAACACAGCGGCAACCCTCACACGGGTGAACTCACAGATCGTCCCCTTCCTCATCAACCGACTCTTCTTCATCGGTTCAACCCCACGTAGCAGATCTGGACCGCGAGCCAACTGCCGGATCTGCCACTAGCAGAGGGAAACGAACCGGGAGGAAGAAAGAAGACAGAGGATGGTCCGATCTAAAGGAAGGAAACGATTAAAACCCATTGTTGTTTGTGCGTTTTCTTTTGTTGCAGGTCACGGTGAAAGCCACCACGGGCAGGGAAGAGAAGAGAGGAGGAAACCGTTCCAGTGACCCCCTGCTTGTGGGACTTTCCTGCGGCGGCACGTGGCGGAGACGTGCCGCCACTGTTCAAATGCCCAGAAACCTTCCAGCCACTGTTCCTGCAGTTGCAGAAGGCTTTCCCTGCAATTCTTGTAGATTTTTTGGGTTTATTTTGTAATGTTTAAATTGTATTTGATTTTTTTGATTTTTTGTTATTTTTTTTAACATGTAAAAGATGGTGTATGAGAAAATCATAATAAAAAGAGATGTGTGTGTCTTTGTATTTTTATTTATGTTATTGAATTATAAAAATAAAAAAACAAAAAGAATTAAGTGTTTAATTTGAATATGGTTAAATATCTCAAGGACAAATAAAATCATGTTGTATTTTCCATGAAAATGTAAGAACATATTTCTACATATATTCTGGGATTTAATAATTGATTTATTAAAGCCTTAGAATTTGACTAATATTTCAAATTTTCAAATCTCATCTAACCACAAAGCAGCTTACCTTAGGTAGGGTGCGCTAGGAGTGCTAATACCTTCCCTTGCCACAACCAGTCTCTTACCCTCGAATCTCTAACAAAGACCAGTACATCTGGGTTTCCTATTAACCCTCAATCAAATACTAGGTGGCGACTTCTAAAGAACCAATCAAACAACGAGATGAAAAATCGCTAATAGACGCCGCTCGGGGACGTGCGACAGAATGGCAACTCCGCTGGGGACGGTACTATTTTTGGCATTATTGGACTAAGCTTTGTATTTTTTATGTGTTTAAGTTTTTTGCTTTTTGTCTTATTTTATTTTTTGTTTTATTCATAAATTATATAGAATTGTCTCATGCATCACATGTTTTAATTTTTGAAAGCACACATAAGCTTCAGGTTAGGTGGGGGACTAGCAGCTTACCTTATGACTTTTAGTTAAGGTTTAAGTTTGTGTAAACCCCAACTCTTCATTGAGTGCATAGACCGTTAGTGATTGGTATACATGCCATCCCATTATCTGTTGAGCCCCCATATTGCCTTTACGAGGGTGATCACTAGGACAACAAGAGACCCTTCTTAGAGACTAAGTAGTAAATCTACCCTTTGTCTCACGTAAAAAGATTAGAACCTGCCTTTAAGATGTATGCTCCATACACATTGTTTTGCATCTAAGCAAGCCCTTCTTGAAGCATCTTGAATTTAGGACTTACGGGGATATAATGGTCGTCACTTAAGTAATTTCTATTGTAGAGTTTGAGCAAGAATAGAAATTCTTATTCCATCATGCAAGAGTTATGACCATATGTCACCCCTCGAAGGGCAAGTTCATCATATAGATTACATGTCATACATTTATCGTGCATGCACCGGGATGAAAAAATAGGTTCCCCTATTCAAGGTGTACTACATTGGACTGAAAAAGACAGAGAATGAAGAAAGGGCTAGAGAGAGGCTCATTGTCAAAAGAAAGTTGAGAGCAGCAAAGGTGAAGTGGCTAGACTTATGAATCTGCTTGAACAAGTATTGAGCATCAAATGGAAAGGGAATGTCTGCATAGTCTTCTGTGGGAACACTGCGTGTCCATGTCCAATTGAAGTTGCACCTCTCCTTTTCAGTCATGAACAACAGTAGCAATGCCTTCAGTCATCAACTAATGACAACCTTTGTTCTTGTTCAGTTGCACTATTAATTGTTCATCGCCTCCACATCTTCCAATGGCACCAAATAACTACTAGCCTTCTATGCATGGTGCATTAGTCTTCTTTGAAGTTACCCCCACTGTGAGCTGAATTCCAGTTCGACAACACAAGATGTTGGTCTGAAAAGCGAAAAAAAAAAACAAAATTGATTAGACACTGAACTTCTACATGGCAGAGCTCTCTCTTTAGAGATTTGTTTGTGGATCTGTCAGTGGGGAATGCAAGAGGGGATGTAGTAGTTTCATACGCTATGAAACTTTCTCCCACCAGTGGCACCACCAAAACACTGTAGTAGGTAGAAGAGCTAAAAAATAAGAGCAGACTGAAACTTCAACATAGTAGAACTCCCTCTACAGGTGTTTGTTTGCTACATTGTCAGTGAGGAATCGAAGAGGAGACAAAGAAGTTTTAGATTCATCAGGTTCTCTTCCAATAGAGACAATGCGTGATTCCACACGTCGGCAATGGCGATGCAACAAGTTTCTGGGCGCTGCCAAGATTACCAAGCTGTTGAAAGGTTTCCAACAATTCTCAGACCACAACAACATTAGAAGATTGACACGATGTTGAGAGGATTGTTGAAAGAATTGAACAGGCTATCAAGATGAGAAAGATTGAAGGCTCTATCATGGATTCTAGAACTGTGAAGAGAGTTGAATCAGAAGATGACTCTCAATTGAAAAACCTTAGTTATTTTGCCTAGTCAGGTCTTGCCATAACATCAACTGCTCATATGTTTTTGCCAATATTGACATCCCTCTGCCACTCGAGTTTGTCGATCAACTTCTGTTAGATTCCAGACTTGTTGCCTCGACTTCGACAAATTTCATGCAACCACCGTGGTATAATTCAGACAAGATGTGAATATCATTGTGGGTTCCTAAGCCATTCTAGTTGAACAGATGCAAGAGTTTCAAGAATTGAGCTAAGTATGTGAAAGATGATGTCATTGATCACTTTGTCACCAGAACATCCTCAGAATGACAAGTGATCGGAATTACTTGGCGAAACACAGATATTGCTAGAGTAGCGATCCAAAAAGGGTGTTGAACTGTCAATCATTTTTGTTATGGATTTTTGCCATTTTGCATTTTTGTTTTGGGTCACATCTCATCTTTGAACGAAACATATCTTTCCTTTGTCTTCTTATTGTTTTGAAATCAAGAGATGCTTCTTTTAAAGGGTATTTTCACAAAATATTTTGATCAAACTCCAACATGCAAAATTAAGGCTAGTCAATCCTAAAAGATTAAAAGTGTTTTGATTGCAGAAATGACTCGATGTTTGAAAATGACATGAGGTGACCAAACAATTTTAAACTCACACATGAAACCAAACCACACATCATATAGCTAAGTTTTAACAGTATGCATAATGACATGTAGTGGATTTGGTAGTTATGGACTCGTGAATCATGATTCTTACAAGCCCAAATCATTACACTAGATGAGGTCAAAATTTATCGGTTCTAACCGACCTTGCTTGAAATGAGAAAAAGGCCATCTTTGTTCATCCCTTCACTTTCTAAAAGATATATATCCCTTATTGTCCACATTTGAGCCTGATAGAATATTTTTTCAAGAAACCCCGATCAGGATCACACCCCACACTGGGGGTAAATGAGAGATATTTTGAACACACTGATAGAATCAATAGGTAATAGAAAGGCTTAGAACAAAAGTCCAATGATTGAGAAAGGGCTAGAAGAAAAAAAGCCAGAGATTGAGGGTCAGCCAAGAAAACTTTAAGGAAGGCTAGGTAAAAGCAAAAAAAGAAAAAGAGTGGAATGGAAGGAGAATGCCTATCAATTCTAAGAGGGGCAAAAGAGGTTTCAATTAAAGAAAGACACGGCAAATGCCAAAAGTCAACGCAAAAAAAAAAATCAAGTTTCATGTCTTTTGGTATGTCTAGGATAAAGCCTCTAGTGTCTTCAAAAAAATTTAGATTGATTATTCATCAAAGAAAAAGTTGGATTTGCATTATGACCTATATTAAGAGAATTCTGATCTTTGAAATTAACAAGGTTATATGTCACTTTCTCTACAATGACAACAAGAGAAAGAGAGTTGGTGAATAGCTGATGTTGATCTTAGGTCTTTGAAACCCTCAAACACCTTTTGAGCCTGTGAATTTCTTTTCTTTCATAAGCCATGAACCATAGCCTGTGTTACGTCCTTTTAAAAGCCCTTTTTGATTAAATAAGCAATTTGAACCGATAAATGGCGCTCTCAAAACTTGAAGAGTTTTTCCATAAGAGTCATGGCATCACGAATTAAGCTACTGGTTATTATGCATGCTGATAAAATTGATGTTAAAAAAGAAAATAATCTTTCTTGATGAATCCTCAAGTTTTGACTTGAGCCTTTTGTTTTTTGAAATTCACTGAAGGTCACCTCATCGCAGACAATCAAAAGATATACCCAAGATCAAAGATTAAAACTGACATAAAGAACCATGAAAAAAGTCATTTTAATCTTACAACGGGTCATTTTTGTTTTCGAAATATAAGACAATCAAAGGACTACATTGAATAGCGTGAGTTAGATCTTTGACCAAAGAAGCTTAATTTTCAAAAGATCTTTTCTAAAACTAACACCTCTCTGATTTCATTTCAACAATTAGACGTGAATAGACATGATCTTTGAAATGTGAGAGTTGATTATAGAACAAAACAGAATTCCAGAACAAAAACATCAATTTGAATGCCAAAAAGGAAGAACAGAAATGACATTGACACTTCTCGACACTCATTGAAAAAAAACTGAGCAGCCGGGACGTAATACGCTGGATCTTGAGAAAGAAAACAAACAACATTTAGATCAGTTGGGGGAAAAAAAAAATGATCAAATGATCAACTAAAGGTAAAGACAGTCCATGATCTAGTGAATTTCAGCAGCACTTGATGAGCAGCGTTGCACTTTTTCACCTGAGTTTATCATCTCCACCATGGTTATGACTTCTGATCGATGTTATCACATAGTTGTATTTGAATGAATGTTGGAAGGATGCATCTACCAAGACTGACTGTGGGACTATCTGTTTTAAAGCTCAAAGGTGCACTTCACCGCATGAATATGGGTGATAAATTGAACATCATTGATAATTCCAATGCATTTCTTTTCACGATCTGATTTGATAGGTGAGAAGAACTTATTGAGGAAAACGTTGAGCATACAACAATGAGCCTTTTACTGTGAGCTGTAAGAGGCATACCTGGACGATTGGATAGTTCCCAAGAAGGCTGATGATAACATATACTTGAAGGGTATGTTTCAACTGGAGGCAAGTTCATGATTGATTGACGCTTTTGATGGATGTTGGCATGACGCACACATTCAATCAAAGAACAATTCTCGAAAGAATCCAGGAGATAAGCTCCTTCATGGAATCAAGCTACATCACACTTGGGGGCATTGTTATGCTTGATAAACAACGAAAGCAGTAATCATCGTGGACAGCCTAGGATGGACACTGCACTTGCATTTGAGTGGAAGGCTAGCACGTAAATGAGCCAGTACATTGAACAAACAAAGAAGGCTTTAGAATGCAAACATATGCACCATATGACGATGGAGCATCAAAGAGGGGGGAACTATATATTTCAAATCAGGTAAGGATACATGCATATCATCTAACCTCAAAAAACATTTGCATAAATTTTTGAATTGTTACAGGAAATTCCTCAAAGAAGTCCAGCAAGATTGTGGACAGAAAGAATCATTGAGTCGATAATAACAAAGAATCGGTTTAGATCCTGGAATGAGAAAAGAATGAGATGAACCCTGCTAGTAGAAAAATATCAAAGAAATGAGGAGATCAACCCTGTCATCAAGACGAGTCTTCAAGTCAACCCTGCAATTAGAAAGCGCCAAGTTTGTCAGCCTTATCCTGTCAAGACTTCTTCAGCCAAGTCTTTTGGCCAGGTAAGTCACATTCTATCATTTGGGTAGGTCACCCATCACAATGAGACCATTATTTTTTCTATTTGGGTAGGTCGCCCATTATAATGAGACCACTTTTCATCTTTTATTTGGGCAGGTCACCCATTATAATGAGAGCGCTTTTCATTTCTTCTAGGTAGGTCGCCCATTATAATGAGACCACCTTTCATCTTTCATTTGGGTAGGTCAGCCATCATAATAAGACCATCATCTTTTCTAGGAAGGTCACCCATCATAATGAGACCATTATTTTTTTCTTTGGGTAGGTCACCCATTACAATGAGACCATCATTTTTTCTAGAAAGGTCACCCATTACAATAAGACCACACATACATCTTTGTATCAGTTCTGGTTAAAGGAGATCGCCAGATGGGATCTCAGGTTAACCCAACCACATATAGAGCTTAGCTTTGGTTAAAAGGAGATCGTCAGATGGGATCTCAGGTTGACCCAATCAAAAGGGCAGGTCGCCTCTGAAAATAGACCACAATGAGTATGCCTGGGTAGGTCGCCCCAGAAAATAGACCACAGTGAGTACGTCTGGGCAGGTCACCCGTGAAAATAGACTAGCGTGAGTATGTGTGGGCAGGTCGCCCCTGAAAATAAACTAGTGTGAGTATATGTTGGCAGGTCGCCCTTGAAAATAGATCAATTTTCTTCAAAATGGGCAGATCACCCAAGATAATAAGACCATTTTCTTTTAAAAAGTGAAGTCCTTGGCTGAGTGGATCACTCAGTAAGCTAGGAACACCTTTTGTTTTCTTTACAAGCTTACTATGCAAAACATTGAGGAATTTTTGCTTCGTAAGCATTGTAAAGAGGGGGCATTTGTTGCTACCTAATTTTTTACCCATGTTTTTGATAAATTTTTAGAAAAAAACCAAAAATTTGCAAGAAAACAATGAAAACCCCCAAAAAAATGCATTTTGATATATTTGCATCATTTTTAGCATTTTCAACGCCATCTCCAAAGAATTTAAATTTTCAAAGATATTTTGAACGCATTCAACTTTCAACGCGTAAATTTTACAATCACTGATTTTTCTTGTTGAGTCGACGTTGATATTGCTCGCTTTCAAAAATACAAAAAAAAATCAAAATTTACAAAAAAAAAGAAAAAATCAAAATTTACAAAAAAAACAGAGAAGAAAAAGAAAAGTTGAGGGACCAGTTTGGAAACCTATTAACACTTCTCCTATAAATACTAGGCTACACTGAAAAAAAAAAAAGAGAGAAAAATTTAGGGAGGGGGGCGGGGAAAATTTTAGGGGGAAACAAAAGAAAAAACCCTAACCTAAACTGATCTAGACAAAAAACCGCCACCCTCCCTGCTTGCACATTGATCCATCTTCGTCCTCCCCTTGGCCATTTGATCTTCCCTCTT
>Ga0307517_10003149_pt1 | contig 25960 bp, 16 predicted proteins | sample 23_EM_MG_FD_194515 | JGI IMG/M metagenome (GOLD analysis project Ga0307517, IMG submission 194515) | Populus trichocarpa ectomycorrhiza microbial communities from riparian zone in the Pacific Northwest, United States - 23_EM | ecosystem: Host-associated > Plants > Roots > Unclassified | place... | reverse complement strand
TCGATTCCTTGGAATCGAAGTGGTAGTACAGGCTGCCCGCGAGCATCCCCGCCGCGTCCGCGATCTGCCGCACGGTGGTGGCGTTGTAGCCCTGGCGGGCGAACACCTCACCCGCCGTCGCCAGCAGCTCCGCGCGGCGCACGGCGGGAGCGGGAGCGGGGGCAGGGGCGGGGCTCACGGCTGTGGTCTTCTTCGGCACGGTCCCATTGTCGTCTGTCGCCCCGCCCTGCGGCGGGGAGGATTATTTCGTTGGGCACCGAAGCGTCCACGGCCTAGCGTCACAGCCATGACAACCCTGTCCGATCAGCGACACCAGGATCAGCGGCAATGGCCCGCCCTCGCCGCGGCAGGCGTCACCGTCGTGCTGTGGGCCTCCGCCTTCGTCTCCATCCGCAGCGCGGGCTCGGCCTACTCGCCGGGCGCTCTCGCGCTGGGGCGGCTGCTGGCCGGGACGCTGGTGCTCGGGTCGATCAGTCTCATACGCCGCCAGGGCCTGCCGCCCCGGGCGGCCTGGCCGGGCATCGTGACCTCGGGTGTGCTGTGGTTCGGCGGATACATGGTGATCCTGAACTGGGGCGAGCGCGAGGTCGACGCGGGCACGGCGGCGATGGTCGTCAACATCGGGCCGATCCTGATCGCGCTGCTGAGCGGAAAGCTGCTGGGGGAGGGCCTGCCGCGCCGGCTGCTGGCGGGCATGGGCGTGTCGTTCGCCGGAGCCGTGATCGTGGGGCTCTCGATGAGCGCGGGCGGGGGCGGGAACGGCGAGAAGGACGCGTCCGTGCTCGGCGTTGCGCTCTGCGTGCTGGCCGCCGTCGCGTACGCGGGCGGTGTGGTCGCGCAGAAGCCCGCGCTACGGCACGCGGGGGCGCTGCAGGTGACCACGTTCGGCTGTCTGACGGGCACCCTCGCCTGCCTGCCCTTTGCCGGGAGCCTGGCGACCGAGGCGGCGCGCGCACCGCTGTCCGCGACGCTCAACATGCTCTACCTCGGGGTCTTCCCGACCGCCCTCGCCTTCACCACCTGGGCCTTCGCCCTGGCCCGGACCACCGCTGGCCGGATGGGCGCCACGACGTACGTCGTCCCGGCCCTGGTCGTCCTCATGTCCTGGCTGATCCTGGACGAGGTGCCGGCACCGCTCACGCTCGCCGGAGGCGCGGTGTGCCTCGCCGGGGTGGCGGTGTCCCGCCGGAAGAGCCGGAACATCCCGAAGAGCCGGGAACTTCCCCCGCCGGTCACGGAATAGAACCCTCCACGACCCTCCACAGCCCAATCACCGTTTGGACACCCAACGTTCCCACAGCCAACACCAAGGCAGGGCGATCCCGACATGATCCGGTCATTGAATCGCCCCGGCGCTACGCCCGTAGCGAGCGCGAAGTTGGGGAGGGCCACGCACCATGTCATCCGCAGATGCATCGGCATCGGCAGAGGCGGATTCCGAGCCTTGGAGATCTGAGGACCCGGTACGTCCCACCGCCGTACGCGGGTTCGGCGACCGGGTCTTCCGCCGGCAGCTGACGGCCGCCGGGGTGACCGTGCTCGCCATCATGGCGGCGGTCGGGGTCTTCCTGCTGCTGAGGGCCACGGCGGCGCTCAAGGTCACTGGCTTCTCCTTCCTCACCACCGCCCAATGGCAGCCGGACGTCCACCACTTCGGTATCGCGGCCGTCCTCACCGGGACTCTGCTGATCGCCCTCGTGGCGGTCGCCGTCTCATTCCCGCTCGCGCTCGGCACGGCGCTGTTCATCTCCGACGTCGCCCCGCGCGGCCTGCGCCGCACGCTGGTCGCGATGGTCGACCTGATGGCGGCGGTGCCGTCGGTGGTCTACGGCCTGTGGGGGCTGTTCTTCCTCCAGACGCATGTGATCGGGCTGTCGCGCTGGCTGTCGCAGTGGCTCGGCTGGATCCCGTTCCTGCACGTGGACGGGGCGCAGCCGGGCGAGCCGCTCGCCTCCAGCAGCGTCTACACCGCCTCAACCTTCGTCGCCGGGCTCGTGGTCGCGCTGATGGTCGCGCCCATCCAGTGCTCGGTGATGCGGGAGGTCTTCGCGCAGGCCCCGGTGGGTGAGCGCGAGGGGGCGTACGCGCTCGGGGCGACCCGGTGGGGCGTGATCCGGGCCGTCGTACTGCCGTACGGGCGGGGCGGGATGATCGGCGGGACGATGCTGGGGCTGGGCCGGGCGCTGGGGGAGACCATCGCGGTCTACCTGATCATCAGTCCGGTCTTCACGATCCAGCCGCACATCCTGCAGACCGGCGCGAACTCGGTCTCCTCCCTGATCGCCCTGCACTACGGCGACGCCTCCGACTTCGGCATGTCGGCGCTGATGGCGGCGGGCCTGGCGCTGTTCCTGCTCACCCTGGCGGTCAACTTCACGGCGTCGTCGGTCGTGGCCCGCTCGCGGTCCGGCGCACAGAGCGAGGCATGAGATGACCGTCGTGCAAGACGTAGAAGACTCCCCGGTGGTCGCGGTCGCGGACGGCATCGCCGAAGAGGCCGTCGTTCCCGATCCCCCCGACCAGCCGCGCCGCATCGGCGGCCTGTCCCGCACCGGCGTGCTGTCCCTGTGCGGGGCCGCCGCCTCCGGGCTGTGCATCGCGATCCTGCTCTTCGGGCAACTCGCTCCGCTCTCGGGCGCGTTCGGCTTCACCGTCGTCGCGTACGCCACCTTCCTCACCGTGTACGCGGTGCTGACCGGCCTGGAGGAGGACGGTCCGGCGATCCGCGACAAGGTGATGACCGTCGTGCTGTGGTCGGCGGCGAGCGTGCTCTTCTCCGGCCTGGTCCTGGTCGTCGGCTTCACGCTGTGGCGGGGCCGGGAGGCGCTGCCGCACTGGAACTTCTTCACCCAGGACATGCAGGCCGCCGGCCCGCTGGACCCGCTGTCCAACGGCGGCATCGCGCACGCGATGCTCGGCACGCTCATCATGATCTCCATCGCGCTGGCCATCACCGTCCCGCTGGGCCTGGCCTGCGCGGTGTACCTCAACCAGATCCCGGGCGGCTTCTCGCGGTTCGTACGCACCATCGTCGAGGCGATGACCGCGCTGCCCTCGATCGTGGCCGGCCTCATGGTGTACGCGACCTGGATCCTCGGCCTCGGCCTGCAGAAGTCCGGGCTGGCGGCCGGCTTCGCGATCAGCGTGATGATGCTGCCGATCGTGATCCGCGCCGCCGACGTCGTGCTGCGGCTGGTCCCCGGCACGCTCACCGAGGCCGCCGAGGCGCTGGGCGCCCCGCGCTGGCGGACGGTGTGGCACGTCATCCTGCCGACGGCCCGCTCGGGCCTGGCCACCGCGGTCATCCTCGGCACGGCGCGCGGCATCGGCGAGACCTCGCCCGTGCTGCTCACGGCGGGCTTCACCGCCGCCCTGAACGCCGACCCGACGGCGGGCCCGATGATCTCGCTGCCGCTCGCCGTCTTCTCCTTCGTCAAGTCCCCCGAACCCACCATGATCGCCCGTGGCTTCGGCGCCGCCGCCGTCCTGATGGCCCTGGTCCTGGTGCTCTTCACCATCGCCCGCCTCATCGGCGGCCGGGGCGCCGGCCACCGCAGCAAGGGCCAGGCGCGGCGGGCGGCCCGCGCGTCGCGCCGCGACGTACAGCGCTTCGACGACCTGCACGCACCCGCACTGCCCCTGTTCGACGGAGAGAACCACTGATGCGCAGCCAATTCCTCAGGCTCAGGCGGTTGCTGGTGGGCCTCGGCCTCACCGCCCTCATGGGCGTGTCCGCCCCCGCCGTGCAACCCGCCGCCGCGGACAACTACACCCCGATCGCGGGCGCCGGGTCGACCTGGGCCGAGAACGCCGTGGACGAGTGGCGGCGCGATGTGAACCAGTACGGCATGCGCATCAGCTACTCCGGCAACGGCAGCTCCGACGGCCGCCGCCAGTTCCTCAACGGAACCGTCGACTTCGCGGTCTCCGACATCCCGTTCCAGACCAAGCCCACCGACGGCTCCGCCCCCGAGGCACCCGTCAAGGGTTCGTACGCCTACATGCCGATCGTGGCCGGCGGCACGGTCTTCATGTACCACCTCACGATCAACGGCAAGCGGGTCACCAACCTGCGCCTGTCCGGGGACGTGGTCACCAAGATCTTCACGCGGAAGATATCGAGCTGGGACGACCCGGTGATCGCCGCCGACAACCCCGGCCTGAAGCTGCCGCACCGCTCGATCATCCCCGTCGTCCGCTCGGACGGTTCCGGCTCCACCGCCCAGTTCACGATGTGGATGGCCAACCAGCACAAGGCGCTGTGGCAGGCGTACTGCAACAGGGTCGGCCGGGCCTCGGCCTGCGGCCAGACCTCGTACTTCCCGACCGTCTCCGGGATGATCGCCCAGTCCGGCGACCTCGGCGTGGCGGGCTATGTGGCCCAGGGCTACGGCGAGGGCGCGATCGGCTACGTCAACTACTCGTACGCGGTCAACGCGGGCTTCCCGGTGGCGAAGGTGCTCAACCACGCCGGGTACTACACCGAGCCGACCGCGCAGAACGTCGCGGTGTCGCTGCTCAAGGCGGAGATCAACACCAACAAGAGCTCCGCCGACTACCTCACCCAGAAGCTCGACGGCGTCTACAACGACACCGACGCCCGCAACTACCCGCTGTCCAGCTACTCCTACATGATCCTTCCGATCAAGGAGCAGGGCACCTTCACCAAGGTCAAGGGCCGCACGCTCGGCGCCTTCTCCTACTACTTCATGTGCCAGGGCCAGCAGCAGGCGGAGACACTGCACTACTCGCCGCTGCCGATCAACCTGGTGAAGGCGGGACTTGAACAGATCCGCCGGATCCCTGGCGTCGTCGCCAAGAACATCGACATCAAGAAGTGCAACAACCCCACCTTCAGCGCCTCCGGCCGCAACAAGCTCGCCGAGACCGCGCCCTACCCCAAGGCCTGTGACAAGCAGGGCTCCGCGCCCTGCTCCACCGGCAGCGGCGGGGCCAAGGGCGGCGGCAGCTCCGGCGGCGGATCGACCGGCGGTACGACCACCGGCGGCACCACCACGGGCGGCACGACCGGAGGCACCGGCGGAACGGGCGGCACGACGCCCTCCGTCGACCCGGACACCGGCCAGACCGTCGCCGCCGACGGCTCCACCAGCGGCGGCACCACCTCCGGCACCGGGACCACCGGCACCGTCGCACTCGCGCAGCCGGTCACCGTGGCCGGGAGCAGCGGCTGGGGCGGGGCGCAGACGCTGATGCTGCTGGCGGGCATCGCCGTGCTCGCACTCGTACTGCTGCCCTCCTTCGTGTCCCGACTCCTCGCGAGGCGATCCCGTTGAGACTCCCGATGAGACTTCTCCCCGCTCTGCGCCGCATAGCCGCCGGAGCCGCCATCGGCGCACTCCTCGGCGCAGTCGCGGCCCAGACCGCCCAGCCCGCCACGGCGGCGTCGAACGACGACTCGGCGGTCACGGTCTCCGGCCGCGGCGAGTTCAAGGACATGAAGTTCACGGTCAGCCAGACCGCCCACCTGACGAGCCAGGCGGTCACCGTCTCCTGGACCGGCGGCACCGGCACCAGCTTCGCCGGCACCCAGTTCAACACCGACTTCGTCCAGATCATGCAGTGCTGGGGCGCCGACGACCACACTGTCGCCTCCAACCCCGGCCCGTCACGGACCCAGTGCCAGTACGGGGCGTCGCCGTCCACGGACCGCACCAGCTGGCCGGGCAACGGGTACGACGACACCCGTTCCGTCACGTACAGCGCCTCGCCGTCCAACTACGGCCAGGACAACCGCTACGGCGCGGGCGGCGCCTTCGGCCAGGGCGAGGTGCCCTTCAAGTCGGTCGACGGCACGGTCATCACCAGCGGCACCCAGAACAACAAGCTCTACAACCACAACACCACCAACGAGGTGGACTTCGCCCGGACCAGTTCCGACGGCACCGGCAGCGAATTCTTCGAAGTCCAGACCGCCTACGAGGCCCCGCACCTGGGCTGCGGCGCCTCCACCGCCGCCTCCCGCGCCTGCTGGCTGGTCATCGTCCCGCAGGGCCACCTCGACCTGGACGGCAATCCGTACGCGGACCAGACGCAGGTCAACGCCGGCTCCCCGGTCTCGTCCACCAACTGGGCCAACCGGGTCGCGGTCAAGCTGAACTTCAACAAGGTCGGCTCCAGTTGTGCGCTCGGCTCCGACGAGCGCACCACCCTGGGCAGTGAGCTGGTCGCCGACGCCATGACCAGCTGGCAGGCCGCCATGTGCTCCACCGGCACCGTCTACGGCTTCACCCAGCTGGACGAGCCCGACGCCCGCGACCGCCTCGCCACCAGCGGCGCCAAGACGGGCCTGGCGTACACCACCAGACCCGTGACCGCCGCCACCGATGTGACGTACTCGCCGGCAGCCCTGTCCGGCACGGTCATCGGCGTCAACATCGAACGCCGGGCCAAATCCACCGCCTCGGACGCGGTCAAGAAACTCACCGGCACCAGGGTGGGGTCCATCGACCTCAACGCGCGCCTGGTCGCCAAGCTGCTCACCGAGTCGTACCGCAACTCCGTGTACGGATCGATCTCCACCAAGTACGTGGACGGCACCGCCACCCTCAAGGCGGCCAAGAACTACGGCTGGGCCAAGAGCAACCCCACCGGCCTGGCCACCGACCCCGAATTCCTCAAGTACAACCCGCAGTTCGCCGACCTCTCGGTCTCCGAGACCCCGGCCACCGACACCGACCTGATCACCTCCCTGGGCCGCAGCGACTCCGCCCGCAGCGTCTGGAAGTGGATCGAGTCCGACAAGGCGGCCCGCCGCTTCCTGGCCGGCATCCCCGACGAGTGGGGCATGATCGTCAACCCGTACTACAGCACCAACGCCGACCAGAACCGTTCCGGCGGCGCCTTCGACCTCGACCGTGACGACTACCCCAAGTCCGACCCCTGGTGCACGATCCTCTCCGGCAGCGGTGCCACCTACAAGCAGTGCATGACCGACTTCCATCCCTATGTCGAGGACATGCACTCCGGCGCCCTGCACACCCGCCGCGCCGACGTGCTCTGGAAGTCCACCTGGGACGCGCTGTCCACCCCGCCGGCGTACAAGAGCAATGGCCCGCAGACCGTCGGCTCGCGCTTCGTCATCACCATCACCGACGCCGCCTCCGCCGCCCGCTACGGCCTCCAGACCGCCCGGCTCCGCAACGCCAAGGGCACGTTCGTCGCCCCCACCAGCGCCTCGCTGCTGGCCGCCGCCAAGAGCGCCTCCGGGGACGGCGTCGCCGAGATCGACCCGGCCACCGTCACCGGGAGCAAGGCCTACCCGCTGGCCCAGCTGGTCTACGCGGCCGTACGCCCCTCGGTCCTGACCGCCGCCGCCCGCAAGGACTACGCGGCCCTGCTGACGTACGCCGGCGGAAGCGGCCAGACCAGCGGCACCGGCCCCGGCGAACTGCCGCCCGGCTACGCCCCGCTGTCCTCCTCGCTGCGGGCCGAGGCCAGGACGGCCGCCGCGGCCGTCGCGAGCTGGAAGTCCGCCTCGGACTCCGCCGACCCGGCCGAGACCACCGGCAGCGACACGGGCGACGGCACCGACGGCGGCCTGGGCACCGGCACCACCGCCACCGAGCCGTCGTCCGCCGCGAGCCCCGTCGTCAGCAGTTCCCCGTCCTTCGACGGCGGCACCGCCGTCCAGGTCACGGCCAACGGCACCACCCCCGCGGACCCGGCGAGCTCACTGCGCTACGCCGTCCCGGTGGGCGCCGCCCTCGGCGCGGCCGCCGCGCTCGGTGCGCCCTTCGCGGGCGGGGCCAAACCCCGGGTGCCGCTGCCGCTGCGGATCCCCCTCCCCGGCGGGCGGTCACTGACCGTCCTGCCCCGCGTCACCCTGCCATCGCGGCTGCGCCGCAGCGGCTGACGCCCCACATACGGCCGCCCGCCCCGAAAGGCAGTCGGGGCGGACGGTTGGCACCACCTTGCCAGATCCCTGACACACACCCGTTTTGACCGTTCATGAGCAGGAGAACCTCAATGCGCTCCACCCGCTCTACGCGCCTTGCGACAGCGACCCTCACGGCCGCCGTCGCGGTCGGCGGTCTGGTCATCGCCAGCCCGGCCCAGGCCGACCCGACTCCCGCGGGCACCTTCCGCAAGCTCGTCGGTGTGGGCTCCGACACCACCCAGGACGTGCTGAACGCCCTCGCGGGCGACACCGTCAACGGCACCAGCTACGCCGCCACCGCCGTGACGGCGAACGGCAACGGCATCGCCTCGTACGACGCCGTCGACCCGAGCACCGGCACCACCCACGGCACCATCACGACCCGCAGCGGCGGCACGGCCTTCACCCGCCCCAACGGGTCCGGCGAGGGCCGCAAGGCGCTGAGCGCGACACTGACCGGCACCGCGGACGTGAACGGCTCCAACGCCGTCATGACGGGCAACGTCGACTTCGCCCGCTCCTCCGGCGGCCCGAGCGTCAGCGGCACCGGCATCACCGGCCTCACCTACATCCCGATGGCCCGGGACGCGGTGGGCGTGGTGGTCCGCGGCAGCGCGCTGGCGAACCTGACCATCGCCCAGCTGCACGACATCTACTCCTCCAGCACCCCGGTCACGATCAACGGCCAGGTGGTCCACCCGTACATCCCGCAGGGCGGGTCCGGCACGCGGAAGTTCTTCCTCGCGGCGATCGGCCTCCAGGACTCCGAGGTTCCCACGGACACCGTCACGGTCGTCCAGGAGAACCAGGCCAACGACGCGATGACCGCCGACGGCGCCATCGAGCCGTTCTCGGTCGCGAGCTGGATCGCCCAGAACAACGGGATCGCCCCCGACCACAGCAAGACCGCCGCCGCCGACGGCGCCTACATGGCCGGCATCGAGCTGGACCCGACGGGCGCCGCGGGCACCTACACCTCGCCGGTCGCCACGACCGACGGTGTACTGAGCGGTGTCGAGTCGTACTACAACAGCGCCACCTTCGGCCGCGATGTCTTCAACGTCGTCCGGACCGCGGCGGTCGACCCCACCAGCATCTTCTACGACGACAACCTGTACGACGCCTTCGTCACCAGCGGTACCCACAAGGCGGCGCTGGCCTCGGACGACTCCAAGAAGGTCATCGCGTCCTTCGGCTTCCTCAACGAGTCGTACAACGGGTCCATCGACCCGACCAAGCACGCCAAGTACGGCGGCCTGGAGAACAGCGCCAGCGTCGTCCTCCCGGACGCCCCGCTGGTCACCACCACCCCGGGCAGCGGCACCCTGAAGGTCGGCTGGACCGGCACGAGCGGCGGCCTGGCCATCACGGACTACCGTCTGCTGCTCACGGACGCCGACGGCGCCGTCGTCGTCAACAAGGACGTGCCGGCCGGCACCTCCACCTACACCTTCACCGGCCTCACCCCGGGCAAGTACACCGCCTCCGTGACGGCCAACAACCTCACCGGTGCGGGCACCCCGACCACCTGGACCGGCTCCGTCAAGTACGGCAGCACCACGACCGCCTCCGCCGCCACCACCGCGTACGGCAAGGCCCCCAAGGTCGCCGTCACCGTCAAGGGCAGCCACTCGGTCGCCCCGGTCGGCAAGGTCACCGTCAAGGAGGGCACCACGACCCTCGGCACGGGCACCCTGAACAGCACCACCGGCAAGGTCACCATCACGCTGTCCAACCACCTCAAGGTGGCCAAGCACAGCCTGACGGTGACGTACGCGGGCACGAGCAAGCTCTACAGCTCGTCCACCACCGCCTCGCTCACGGTCACCAAGGCCTCGGCCGCCATCAGCAGCTCGGCGCCGTCGTCCATCAGCCACACCAAGAAGGCCAAGGTGGCCGTCAAGGTCACCGCCACCGGCACCACCCCCGGCGGCAAGGTCCAGATCATGCAGGGCACCAAGGTCCTCGCGACCGGCACCCTGAGCGGTGGCAAGGTCACCGTCACGCTGCCCAAGCTCAGCAAGGGCAAGCACACCCTGCACGTGCACTACCTGGGCTCGTCGACGGTCGCCGCCAAGAACGGCGCGAACTTCGTCATCAAGTCCACCTGAGCAAGGCCGCACCAGCCGGGGAGGCCCGTCACCGGGCCTCCCCGGCCCTCACATACGTAAGGAGGGCCGCCATGACGGTCACCGCACCCGCACCCGCCCCCGTGGCGGCGCCGCCCAGGGCCATCCCCCTGCCGCCCATACCCCCGGCCCGCCATCTCGCGCGCGGCGCGCTGCTCACCCTCGCCGCGCTGCTCCTGGGCATCACGGCCCAGCTGCTCCTGGTCAGCCACCTCCAGGAACGCGCCGCCCAGCAGGCCGCGTTCGACGAGCTGCGCGCCAACCTGGCCCTCGGCACGGCCCCGGTGGCCCAGACCGACCAGGACGGCCACCTGCTCGCCCCGGGCACGCCGGTCGCGATCATCGCCGTCCCGGCCATCCACCTCCACCAGGTCGTCCTGGAGGGCACCGACTCCGCCGTCCTCGCCGACGGCCCCGGCCACCGCCGCGACACCCCGATGCCCGGCCAGGCCGGCACCAGCGTGCTCATGGGCCGCGCGGGAGCCTACGGAGCCCCCTTCGCGGACCTGGCGGATCTCGCCCCCGGTACGGAGTTCACCGTCACCACCGGCCAGGGCAAGGCCAAATACCGCGTCCTGGACACCCGCCGGGCCGGCGACCCGGCCCCCGCCGCCGTGGCAGCCGGCAAGAGCCGCCTGGTCCTGGTCACCGCGACCGGCCCCCGCTTCCTCCCCTCCGGGATCCTGCGCGTGGACGCCGACCTGGTCTCGGCCACCTTCGAAACGCCCGCCGCCACCATCCAGGCCGGCACCCTCCCCGACGCCGAGCAGCCCCTCGCCGCCCGCACCGGCACCCCCTGGCCCCTGGTGATGTGGCTCCAGGCCCTGGCCCTCGCCTCCATCGCAGCCGTCTGGGCCTGGCACCGCTGGGGCCGCCACCAGACCTGGATCGTCTTCGCGCCCGTCGTGGCAGTGCTGGGCCTCCAGGTCGCGTCCCAGGTCACCCAGCTCCTCCCGAACCTGCTGTAGAGGAACGAAACGCCATGACAACCGAAGCCACCGAAGCCACCGAAGTCACCGAAGTCACCGACACCGCGGTCCTCCCCGTGGTGCGGGCCGCCGATGCGAACCCCGCCGTCCTCGAAGCCCGCGCCGTCTCCGCCTGGTTCGGCACCCACAAGGTCCTGGAGCGGGTCTCCCTCACCATGCCCGCCGGCGAGGTCACCTCCCTCATCGGCCCCTCCGGCTGCGGCAAGTCGACCTTCCTGCGCATCCTCAACCGCATGCACGAGATGATCCCCGCCGCCGCCCTGTCCGGCGAAGTCCTCTTCGAGGGCGAGGACATCTACGCCCCCGGCCGCCGCCTCACCGACGCCCGCCGCCAGATCGGCATGGTCTTCCAGAAGCCCAACCCCTTCCCGGCCATGTCGATCTACGACAACGTCCTGGCCGGCCTCAAGCTCACCGGCATCCGCGCCTCCCGCCGCGAGAAGGACGAGCTCGTCGAGGAATGCCTCACCCGCGGCGGCCTCTGGAAAGAGGTCCGCGACCGCCTCCGCCAGCCCGGCGGCGCCCTGTCCGGCGGCCAGCAGCAGCGCCTCTGCATCGCCCGCTCCCTCGCGGTGCGCCCCCGCATCCTCCTCATGGACGAGCCCTGCTCCGCCCTCGACCCCACCTCCACCCGCCGCGTCGAGGAGACCATCCTCGAACTCGCCGGCCAGGTCACCGTCGTCATCGTCACCCACAACATGCAGCAGGCCGCCCGCGTCTCCCGCCAGTGCGCCTTCTTCCTCGCCGAACAGGGCACCCCCGGCCACATCGTCGAACACGGTCCCACCGACGCCATCTTCGGCAACCCCCAGGACACCCGCACCGCCGACTACGTGGCCGGCCGATTCGGCTGATATGAACAGCGGATGGAGACCGAACAGGCAGCCTCAGCCGCAGCGCCCGCCGACGAGGTACGGGCGCTGGTCGCGGCCCTGCTGCCGTCGCTCGCGCCGCACGCGATGCTCGACGCCGACAACGGGCTGCTGGTCCTGCCGGTAGGCGCCGCGCACTCCGACATCTCGCTGGACGCGATCACCGCCGTCTGCGCCGGACTGCCGCGAGCGGCCTGGCCGGGGCGCGTGGAGGCATGGCTGGCGGCGAAGGCGGCCCAGGTCACGGCCGCGCTGGCGGAGCGGGACCGGCTCGGGGTGCTGGAGGAGCGGCTGCGGGTGCAGGTCACGCCGAGGGTGGCGGAGGAGGAGCGGGGGGAGCTGATGTGCACGCCGTACGGGGACGGGGGCGTGCTGGACATGGTCATCGTGCTCGACGGCCGGGGGCGGCTGACGCGGCAGAGGTCCGGGCAGCTCGTCATCCATGACCCGGGCAGCCACGCGCTCGCGAACACCCTGCGCGACGAACTGCCGTCCTTCACCGTCACCGACGACCCGGACACCGGCGTGAGGACCGTCAGCAAGCCCGGCAGCCCGTACGTCACCAGCGTGCTGCCCGCGCTCCAGCGCTTCCTGCCGCCGGGCCCGTGCCCGTACGGCGTGCTGGTCGCGCTGCCGCGCTACAGCGAGGTGCTGCTGACCCCGGTGGTGCCCGGGGGACTCGACGAGGCCGCCCGGTTGATGCAGGAGCGGGCACGCCTCGGTTTCTGCGTGGCGGAGGACCCGTGCGACGACCGGGTGTTCTGGTGGGCGGACGAGAAGCTGTACGCGGTCGGCTTCGGGCGCTTCAGCGGCCGGGTGAAGGTGCCGGGGGCGCTGCGGGGGCTGGTCCGTGGGAAAGCAGTTGCGAGCGGGCCGTCGGCGAGGACACCCTGAGCGCGATCATGGCGTAGCGCCCAACCGTGCAGACAGGCAGTTCCAGTGACGCGACAAGAGGCTGTGACCTCGGATACCGGTACGGCCGAGTGGGGAGGGAAGCGGCCTTCCCTCTGGCGCAGCAGAAACTTCGTGTTGCTGTTGACCGGTCAGACGGTGGCCGAGACGGGCTCGCGCATATCCGGCGTAGCGGTTCCGCTGCTCGCCGCCGGCACGCTGGGCGCGAGCGTGTTCCAGGTCTCCTTGCTGACCTTCCTGGCCTGGCTGCCCTTTCTGGTGTTCTCGCTGCCCGCCGGGATCGTCGCCGACCGCGTCGACCGGCGAAAGCTGGTGATCGTCTGCGACCTGAGCCGGATGGCGCTCATACTCTCGCTGCCGCTGGTCGCGTTCACCGGGCATCTGACGCTGCTGTATCTGTATGTCGTCGTCGGGATCTCGGGGGTCTTCACCGTCGCGTTCGACGTGGCCTACAAGACCATGCTTCCCCGGCTGGTCGAGGACAGCCGGCTCATCGAGGGGAACGCGAAGCTGGTGATGGGCCAGGACTTCGGCGAGCTCATCGGGCCGACGATCGGTGGCGTACTGACCGGACTCGTCGGTGCCACCAGGACGTTCTTCGGCAACGGACTGGCTTTCGCCGTCAGCGCGATGACGCTCTGGCTGATCAGGGACACCCCGGTTCGCGCCGAGCCCGACAGCCCCGACCGGGTCCCGGAACGGCTCGCGCTCCGGGCCGAGATGACCGAGGGCCTCGCCTTCATCCGCACCCGGCCGATCCTCCGCCAGATCCTGGCCTGCACCGCGGCGTCCAACTTCTTCGTGATGGCGACGAGTTCCATCGAGGTCACCTTCCTGCTGCGGGAGCTGCACGCCCCGCCCTACCTGGTCGGCGTCGTCTTCTCCGCCAGCGCCGTCGGCGGCCTCGCGGTCGGGGCCGTGGCCAACCGCCTGACCGGCTGGATCGGCACGGCCCGGATCGTGTGGGTCGCCATGGCCGTGCCCGGCCCCCTCTACCTCCTCATGCCCCTGTCCCGGCCCGGCTGGGGCATCCTGCTGTACGCCGTCGGCCTCGCCGCGTTCTCCGGTAACGCCGTCCTGTTCAACATCGCGTCGATGTCGTACCGCCAGCGCATCACGCCGCATCACCTCCTGGGCCGGGTCAACGCGGCGTTCCTGTGGATCTGTTTCGGCGTGATCCCGCTCGGCGCCCTGCTCGGTGGCACGCTCGGCAGCCGGCTGGGGCTGCGTACGGCCCTGTGGATCTGCGTCCTGGGGACCTGGAGTGCCGCTCTGTTCGTGGTCTTCTCGCCGCTGAGGAGGATGCGGGACTTCGGTCCCGAGGAGTGACCAGGGGTCAGCCTTCGGCGCGGGCCAGGGCCAGTTCCAGGACGACGAGCAGGGCGTCGCGGACGGAGCCGCGTTCGCGGGCGTCGAAGGCGATGACGGGGACGGGGTCGGCGACGTCGAGGGCCCAGCGGACCTCGTCGAGCTGGTGATCCATCCGGCCGTCGAAGGTGTTGACGGCGACGGTGAAGGGGATCCCCTTGTGCTCGAAGTAGTCGACGGCGGCGTAGCAGTCGTCCAGCCGCCGGGTGTCGACGATCACGAGGGCGCCGACCGCGCCCTCGACCAGGTCGTCCCACATGAAGCCGAAGCGGTCCTGGCCGGGGGTGCCGAAGAGGTAGAGCTTGAGGGTCGGGTCGATGGTGATGGTGCCGAAGTCCATGGCGACCGTGGTGGTGGTCTTGTGCGGGGTGTGGGTGAGGTCGTCCACCCCTGCCGCGACCTCGGTGATGGCCGCTTCGGTGGTCAGCGGGGCGATCTCGGAGATCGATCCGACGGTGGTGGTCTTGCCCACGCCGAAGCCGCCCGCGATCACCATCTTGACCGGCAGCGGCGGCCGGAGAGGCGGTTCGGTCACTTCAGTCACTGTCACGGAGTGCTCCCCGGGAGTCGGGGATGGTACGGAGACCATCGATAACCCTTCGCAATACGGATGCGTCCTGGGCGGTTCCGGCGTGCGGCACGTGGACCGACAACTGCCCGGCGGAGCGCAGGTCCTCGGCCAGGACGCGGACCACGTTGAGGTGCAGCCGCAGCTTGGCGGCGATCTCCGCGATCGACTGCGGCCGTCTGCAGACGGCGACGATGTCGTGCCGCTCGAAGGTCAGCCGGTCGAGCTCCCGCAGCCCCTCCGCGGTCGCCACGACCTGGGTCTCCACCGGGATCGGCGGACCGGTCCTGGTGCCCGCCACCCGGCCCGCGGTGACCAGGAAGGGCCGCACGGCCGGGGCCCGGCCGACCGGGTCGGGGGTGTACCCGCCGGGCGGCGCGTCACCGTCCGCCATCACCCGGTCGGGGCCGTGCCGACGGTGTTCTTGAGTTCGAGCACCAGTTGGGGGCTGAGCGCGGCGCCGGCCCGGTTGGCGAACAGGGTCATCTCGTACGCGATGTTGCCGAGCTTGGCCTCCTTGGAGGTGACCACACCCAGCACCGCGCCGCTGCCGATGGCGGAGACCAGCACATGGCCGCCCTCCAGGTCGATGATGACCTTGTTGAGGCCGCCCAGGCCGTAGTTGCCGGAGGCTCCGGCGGCCAGGCTGGTGATGCCGGAGACGATGGCGGCCAGCCGGTCGGAGTCGGCGTGGTCGCGCAGCCGGGAGACGGCGATGAGCAGCCCGTCCGAGGACACGGCGATGGCGTCGACGACCCCCGCGGTCTCTGTGGAGAAACGATTCAGCAGCCAGTTGAAGTCGGCTGCGGCGGCCCGCAGATCGGTGGGCGCGGCCCCCTCCGCCGGGGTGTCACTCGTCGGCGTAGTCACTGCTCCGCTCCTTCCGGGAGTCCTGTCAGGTCATGCTGGTCAAGCCGGTCGGTGTCGCTGGTCGTGAGTGCCGCGCTGTCCCGGTGGGCCCGCTCCACGGCGGCCTCGAACTCGTCCAGCGCCGAGCGGACCTCCTCGGCGTCGGCGGGACGGACGGCCGACGGGGCGGCGGCCCGCTGGACGGCCTCGGCGTCGGTCGTACGCAAGGTGGCGCCGCGCACGCGGCGGCGCAGCGGGCGGGCCGTGGCGTCGCCCTCGTCGGCCGCTTCTGCCGGGACCGTCTCGCGCTTGGGGATCCGCCGGGGCAGCGCGCCGGGCGCCGTGGGCTCGGCGGCCTCGCTGCGCCGGTGCGGGGTCGCGGCCGGGGTGCGGGCCCTGTCGTGGGACGCGGGGGACGCCGACGCGGCGACGGGGACGACCGGGCTCATCAGGAGCAGCAGCGAGGACGGGATGACGACCCGGCTGGTGACGCCGCCGCCCGGGGTGCGGTCCAGGACGACCTCGACGCCCCAGCGCCGGGCCAGGATGCCGACCACGAACAGGCCGAGCACCTTGGTGGGCACCAGGTCCAGGCGCTCGCGGCGGATCAGCCGGGCGTTCTCCTCGGCGAGGCGTTCGGCGCTCATGCCCAGGCCCTGGTCGGCGATCTCGATCCGCGCGCCGTCGCCCCCGGCCCGTACGGACACCTCGACGGGGCTGCCGGCGGGGGAGAACGCGACGGCGTTCTCCAGGAGTTCGGCGAGCATCAGGGTGAGGTCGCCGATGATGTCGGGGGCCACCGTGACCTCGGTCTCGGCGTGCAGCCGGACCCGCTGGTAGCCCTCGATCTGGCCGAGCGCGGCACGGGCCACGTTGGTGAGCGGGGTGGGACTGGCCTCCAGGCCGGTCTCGCGGATGCCGGCGAGCAGCATGAGGCTGTCGGCGTTGCGCTGCAGGCGCACCGCGATGTGGTCGATGCGGTAGAGGCGGTCCAGCAGCGCGGGATCGGTCTCGCCGCGCTCCACGGCGTCGATCAGGGCGAGTTGACGGGTGGTCAGGTTGCTGACCCGGCGCCCGACGTTGCCGAACATCTCGGCGACGTTGCGGCGGCTGAGCACCTGGCGTTCCAGGAGGGCGGCCGCGGTGTTCTGCACCCGGTTGAAGGCCTCCGCGAGCTCGCCGATCTCGTCGCGTACGGTGACCGGCACCTCGCGCAGCCGGGGCGGGCCGGCGTCGGCCGCGTCGTCGTCGGCGACCCGCGCGAGCTCCAGGCCGGCGACCTCGGCGACCTTCTGGGCGGCGCCGGTGAGCGCCTGGACCGGGCGGATCACGGAACGGCGGACGGCCACGGTGAAGGCCAGCCAGAGCATGAAGCCGAGCAGCGCGGCGCCCAGCAGCCAGGCGGCCCGCCACCAGGCTTCGGTGGAGGCCCGGTCGGCGCGGGCGGCGATCTCGTCGATGAGGGTGGAGGTGATCTTCAGCCGGATGCCGGCCAGCTTCTGGTAGTCCGGATAGTCCGTCAGGGCGGTGGTGAACGAGGTGGTCAGCTGCGTGGGCGTCTTGGCCACCAGCGAGCTGGGGTCGACCTGGAGAGCGGCGAACCTGACATCGAGGGTGGCGTGGGGGACGTTGTGCTCGATCCCGCCGAGTTCGGTGATCTGCTCCTCGGTGGCGTACCGGCCGAAGCGCGCGGCCTGGTGCTCGTAGAGCTCGTGGGAGCCGATCGCGCTGACGAGCTCGATGAGGGCGTTGGCGTCACCGGTCTGCGCCGAGAAGACGCTGGTCTCGAAGCTGCCGTGGGCGGCGTCGGCGCGCAGCAGGGAGTCGAGCATATTGCCGGTGAAGGTGGACGCCAGGGACTCGTTGCGGTCCAGCCCGAGGCCGTCGATCAGCTCGTCGGCCGCGTTGGCGTATGCCGGGTCGATGTTGTCGGCCGGCATGTAGCTCTTCTCGACGCTGTCGCGCAGGCTGCTCAGGCCGCTGACCTCCTTGAGCGCCTGCGCCTCGTCGGCGGGCAGCTGTGAGCCGAAGGCCCGGCGCACGTCGGCGACCGCGAGTTCCACGGCGGCCTGGGCCTTTTCGTAGGCGTCGGGCGAGGGCGGATAGCCGGGGGCGGCCGACTCGTGTCGTACGGAGAGCAGTACGGCCTGCTGGTGCTCGGCCTCCACCCGGGAGACGAGCTCCGCGACCTCCCGGCTGTCGCGGACCAGTCGGGCCGCCGACGCGGCGCTGCGGGCGTCATCGACCTGATGGACGATCACATAGCTGAGCAGGGCGGCCACCACGATGAGCGGAACGCCCACCAGGGTGTTGAGCTTGCGCCGGAAGGGCCACCGGTCGGCGAAGTCCGTGATGCCGCCCCGGAGGGACGGCGCCGGGGACGGCCGGTCCGGCGCGTCCACCTCGTTCGCGGACACCAAGCCTCCTTCGTGGGCCTCTCATGGCACATGGAGGTGCCACAGGACTCGCGTCTGTTCGCTTTTGATCATTTCAGGCCACCGCTGGACCGCTGCGGCCGGGTATGCCACAACCGGTCCGGACTGTCGCCCGCTGCCGGCTCCGGGGAGACTACAGCCTTGTCACAGCTTCGACCGGCCGCTCTTCGTCAAGAATCCGTTACGGGGAACCGTCGGCTCCGGGGCGGGCCCACACCGTTCCTCCACAACTGGAACCGGCCATCGGTCGATGCCCATTGGTGACCAAATCGCTCTTGACTGACCGACAAGTGTCTGGATTTGATCAAGTCGGTGCGGTTCATGCCTCTTGTGCACCGCCGCACCGCCGCACCGCCCGCCACACCCTTCGTCACCTGAGCCCGGAACGGGAATCGTGCCTCCTACCGCCCAGAGCAGCCGGTCAACTTCGAGACGACCCCGCGCGTTCGCCACCGCGTTCGCCGCCGCCATGGCCGTGTCCTTGGCCTCGTCCCTGGTCGCGGGGTGCTCCTCCTCCGGCGAGCAGACGGGCGGCGCCGTCGTCGTCGGCTCCAACAACTTCGCCGAGAGCGTCCTGCTCGCCGACGTCTACGGCGAGGCGCTGAAGGCCAAGGGCTTCAAGGTCACCTACCGGCAGAGCATCGGCAGCCGCGAGACCACCTACGGCCTGCTCAAGAACGGCTCCCTCACGGTCCTTCCGGAGTACAACGGCGCCCTGCTCGCGTATCTCGACGCCACGGCCGCCCCCAAGACCGTCGCCACCACCACGGCCGCCATCACCGCCAAGCTCGATCCCGGGCTGACGCTCCTCGATCCGGCGCCCGCCCAGGACAAGGACTCCGTCACCCTCAACGCCACCACGGCCGCGAAGTACCAGCTGACCTCGCAGTCCAGCATCGCCGACCTCAAGCAGGCGGCTCCGGGCCTGGTCATCGGCGGGTCGCCCGAGTACCAGACCCGCCATCAGGGCCTGCTGGGCCTGAAGTCCGTCTACGGGCTGACCTTCAAGTCGTTCAGCGCCCTGGACGCCGGCGGGTCCCTCACTCAGGCGGCACTGCGCAAGAACACCATCCAGGCCGCCGACGTCTTCACCACGGACCCGGTCATCACCAAGGAGAAGTTCGTGGTCCTCCAGGACCCCGAAAACCTCTTCGGATTCGAGAACGTCGTCCCCCTCGTCCACAAGTCCGGCCTCTCGCAGCAGGGCGTCGACGCCCTCAACGCGGTCTCCGCCAAGCTCGACACCGCCACCCTCCTCGCCCTCGACACCCAGGTCCAGAGCCAGAACAAGGACCCGCTCGCGGTCGCCCGGGCCTGGCTGAAGTCGGCCGGCCTGGCCTGACGTCCTCCCGTAAATTCGGAAGTGCCCGCACTTCGGTCCGAAACACAAATCGAATCAATGCGGTCCGTCAAGCGCGAGAATGACCACATCGGAATACTTGCTGACGCCGTACATGCGGTTGATCCCCGGTCCGGCGAGGCCCTGACCCACGGCTGCACCAGGGCCTTCGCGGCCGGGCAACGGCACGCCGAGGGTACGGCTCCCGTCCGCATCGGCCGGACACCTCCGGCCCTCCGGACCGCCCCGGCAGCCCTCGGCCCTCCGAACGTGTGAGGATGGCCTCCATGAGCAACGTCTTTTTCGACATCACCATCAACGACGAGCCCGCGGGACGGATCGTCTTCAAGCTGTACGACGACGTGGTCCCCAAGACCGCCCGCAACTTCCGCGAGCTGGCCACGGGCGAGCACGGCTACGGCTACGAGGGCTCCGGCTTCCACCGGGTCATCCCCGACTTCATGCTGCAGGGAGGCGACTTCACCCGGGGCGACGGCACCGGCGGCAAGAGCATCTACGGCGAGAAGTTCGCCGACGAGAACTTCCAGCTCAAGCACACCAAGCCGGGCCTGCTGTCCATGGCGAACGCCGGACGGAACACCAACGGCTCGCAGTTCTTCATCACCACGATCATCACCGACTGGCTCGACGGCAAGCACGTCGTCTTCGGCGAGGTCGTCGAGGGCATGGACATCGTCAAGACCATCGAGGGTCAGGGCTCGCGCACCGGCGCGACCCGTAGCAAGATCAAGATCGCGAAGTCCGGCGTCGTCGCCGACCAGTGACCGACTGAGAAGCAAGCCCACGGGTCCTCTGCCGGCGCTCCGCCCGGCAGGGGACCCGCCGCTTTTCCGGCATGTGCCGGGGACCGCTGCGGGGCGCGGGGCGGCCGACCGCAGTAGCGGGGCGACCTGACGTGGACATGCGGTCTTTACACAGCCGCGCCGCGTCGGCGGGGGCGTTTCGTCGGTATGAGATGCAAGTGAATTCCCCGGGTGCTTTGACGCGTTTGTGGCATTGTGGCCCGAGAAGGATCACGAGTGAATGGGATTGACCGGATTTCCGGCTATTGGGGCGGTCGGCCGGTAGTGGCCGAATCGAATCCATGCGGTGGCGGAAAGTGACGAGGCCTCGTTGACCGGCAGGTAACTTCGGCGCTAGCTTCCCTGTGACCGGTTTCGCACAAGAGTTCCTGGCAACGCATCGGGCAAACGCGCGTCCCTGCAAGTCGAATTCATGTTTCGTGCACCGCCAATCCCCCCACTGTGCAATCTTACCGAGTAATCGGAGAATCATGACGTCTGCCGTGCGCGTCGTAGACGTGGTCATCGGTATTTCCCCATTCGGAGAACCCGACGCCAGACTTGCCGCGGCGGTCAGCCGCGCCGGCGGGCTCGGAGTGCTCGACCTGGGAGTCGGCGGCCGGAAATCCCGAGAGGAACTGGCCCGGATCCGGCGCTGGGCGACCGGCCCGTTCGGGGTGCGGGTCGCAGCGGGCTGCCTGATCGGTCCCGGGGAACTCGCGACGGCCGGGAGCCGCGGTGGCAGCGGCGGTCCGCACACGGTGGTCCTCGGCGCGGACTCGCCGTGGCGGGTCGGCGAGGTCGCGGCGGACCACCGGGTACTGGTCGAGGTCACGGACCTGGAGCAGGCTCTCGAAGCGGTCCGGGCCGGGGCGCACGGACTGATCGCCCGTGGCAGTGAGAGCGGCGGCCGGATCGGTGAGCTGAGCACCTTCGTGCTGCTGCAGCAACTGCTCGGCGAACCCGGTGTGGACGTGCCGGTGTGGGCGTGCGGCGGCATCGGTCCCGCTACGGCGGCTGCCGCCGTGGCCGGCGGGGCGGCCGGGGTCGTACTGGACAGCCAGCTCGCGCTGCTGGCCGAGTCCGGGGTCGAGGAGCGGACGGCTGCCGCGCTGAGGTCCATGGACGGGTCGGAGACGGCGGTCGTGGACGGCCACCGGGTGCTGCTGCGGCGTGGACCCGGTGCCGGGCCGGACGCCGGCTCCGGGCGGCCGCTGCCGGTGGGTCAGGACGGCTTCCTGGCCGCCCGATTCGCCGACCGGTGGGGCGACGTGGGCCGGACGGTACGCGCGCTGACCGCCGCCATCCGGGAGGTCGCCCGCGACGACGGCCCGGCGCGGGCCCTGCGGTCCGGCTCCCCGATGAGCCGGGCGCTCGGCACCCGGCTGCCCGTGGCGCAGGGGCCGATGACCCGGGTCAGCGACCGTGCGGGGTTCGCCGCCGCCGTCGCGGCCGACGGCGCCCTGCCCTTCCTGGCCCTCGCGCTGGCGACCGGCGAGCAGACCCGCGCGATGCTTGAGGAGACCAGGGCCGCCGTGGCGGGCCTGCCCTGGGGCGTCGGGGTGCTGGGCTTCGCGCCGGAGGAGACCAGGAACGCCCAGCTCGAAGCCGTACGCGAGCTGAAGCCCACGCACGCGATCATCGCGGGCGGACGGCCCTCGCAGGCGGAGGCGCTGGAACGGGCCGGTATCGCGACCTTCCTGCATGTGCCGTCGCCGGGGCTGCTGCGGCAGTTCCTGGAGGCCGGGGCCCGCAAGTTCATCTTCGAGGGCTCGGAGTGCGGCGGCCACGTGGGGCCGCGCAACAGCTTCCCCCTGTGGGAGGCGCAGCTCGCGGTGATCGAGGACTTCCTGGACGGCGCCGCCGACGCTACCTCGGAAAGCCTCCAGGTGTTCTTCGCGGGCGGCGTCCACGACGAGCGCTCCTCCGCGATGGTCGCCGCGCTCGCCGCTCCGCTGACCGCGCGCGGGGCCGCCGTCGGCGTACTCATGGGCACCGCCTACCTGTTCACCGAGGAGGCGGTGGGCGGCGAGGCCGTCCAGCCGCTCTTCCAGCGGCAGGTCGTGTCGGCCACCCGCACCACGCTGCTGGAGACCGCCCCCGGGCACGCGACCCGGTGCGTACCCAGTCCGTTCAGTGACGGTTTCCGGGAGATCGAGGCGGAGCTGCGCGCCTCCGGAGTGGCCGACCGGCGGATCTGGGAGGAGCTGGAGCGGCTCAACGTCGGGCGGCTGCGGATCGCGAGCAAGGGGGTCGAGCGGGACGGTGACAGCGGCGAGCTGACCACCGTCGACGAGGAACGCCAGCTCGCCGAGGGCATGTTCATGGCCGGCGAGGTGGCCGTGCTGCGCTCGGCCACCACCACGATCGGTGCGCTGCACCGGTCCGTGACCTCCGGCGCGGCGGAGTTCCTGGCTGCACAGGCGGCGCTGCTCCGCGAGAGCCTGGGGGAGGAGTACGCCGGGAGCCCGGCGGCCCCCGCCCCTCTGGACGTGGCCGTCGTCGGGCTGGCCTGCATGTTCCCGCAGGCGCCCGACCTCGCCGCCTTCTGGGCGAACATCATCGGCGGCAACGACGCCGTCGGCGAGGTCCCGGCCGACCGCTGGGATCCCGCCGTGCACTATTCGCCCGAGGGCGACGGCGTGACCCCGTCGAAGTGGGGCGGCTTCCTGCCCCGGATCCCCTTCGACCCGCTCCGCTACGGCATTCCGCCGGCCTCGCTGGGCAGCATCGAGCCCGTACAGCTGCTGGCGCTGGAAGCCGCCCGCCGCGCGCTGGAGGACGCCGGATACGGCGAGCGGGGCCGGGCGTTCGACCGCTCGCGCACCTCGGTGGTCTTCGGGGCGGAAGCGGGCAGCGACCTGTCCAACGCGGGCACGCTGCGGGCGGTGCTGCCGTCCTACTACGGGAAGGTGCCCGACGGCCTGGAGGAGCAGCTGCCCCGGCTCACCGAGGACTCCTTCCCCGGCATGCTCTCCAATGTGATCTCCGGCCGGATCGCCAACCGGCTTGACCTGGGCGGGGCCAACTTCACCGTGGACGCGGCCTGCGCGTCATCGCTGGCGGCCGTCGATGTCGCGTGCAAGGAACTCGTCGGCGGCACCAGCGATGTCGTCCTGTGCGGCGGCGCCGACCTCCACAACGGCATCAACGACTACGTGCTCTTCTCGTCGGTGCACGCGCTCTCCCCGACCGGCCGGTCCCGGGCCTTCGACAGCTCGGCGGACGGCATCGCGCTGGGCGAGGGCGTCGCCTGCGTCGTCCTCAAGCGTCTCGACGACGCCGAACGGGACGGCGACCGGATCTACGGCGTCATCAAGGGCGTCGGCAGCTCCAGCGACGGCCGCTCGCTCGGCCTGACCGCCCCCCGGCCCGAAGGGCAGCGCTCCGCCCTGGAACGGGCCTACCGCAACGCGGGGATCTCGCCCGCCGACGTCGGCCTGGTCGAGGCCCACGGCACCGGGACCGTGGTCGGCGACCGTACCGAACTGACCATCCTGGGCGAGGTGTTCGCCGAGGCCGGGGCAAAGGCGGGCAGTTGCGCGCTCGGCTCGGTCAAGTCGCAGATCGGGCACACCAAGTGCGCCGCCGGTCTGGCCGGGCTGATCAAGACCGTCCTGGCCCTGCACCACGGCGTCAAGCCGCCCACCCTGCATGTGGAGCGGCCCAACCCGGCCTGGCGCGAGGAGCAGAGCCCCTTCGTCTTCCACACCCGGGCCCGGCCCTGGGCGGCTCCGGCGCGCGAACGCATCGCCGGGCTCAGCGCGTTCGGCTTCGGCGGCACCAACTTCCACGTGGTGCTCAGCGCCTACGCGGACACCGCCCCGCCGGCCCACGGTCTGGACGCCTGGCCCGCCGAACTCCTCACGTTCCGTGGGGCGGACCTCGCGGCGGCCCGGCCGGCCGTCGAGCAACTGCTCGCCCTGGCCGAGGCCCCCGGCCGCCCCTGGCGGCTGCGCGACCTCGCGCTGGCGGCCTCCCGCCGGTCCGACGCCTCCCACGCCCCCGTCCAGGTGGCGGTCGTGGCCACGGACGTGGACGGGCTGGCCGACCGGCTGCGCCGGGCACTGGCCGGAGAGCACGACCCGGCGGCGGGCATCCATCTCGCGGGGCCCCATCCGGCCGAAGGCAAGGTCGCCTTCCTCTTCCCCGGTCAGGGCAGCCAGCAGCCCGGGATGTTCGCGGACGCCTTCATCGCCTTCCCCGAGCTGCAGCACTACCTGGAACTCGGCCGCGAGCACGCCGACGTGCTGTACCCGGCGACCGCCTTCGACGACGAGGGGCGCGACCGCCAGCGGGCCGGGCTCACCGACACCCGGGCCGCCCAGCCCGCGCTGGGCATGGTCGGACTCGCCGCCCACGAGCTGCTCACCAGGGCCGGGGTGCGGCCGGACATGGCGGCCGGACACAGCTACGGGGAGCTGGTCGCCCTGTGCGCGGCCGGTGCGATCGGCCCCGAGACGCTGCTTGAGCTGAGCTCCGAGCGGGCGGCGGCGATCCTCGCGGCGGCCGGTGAGGACCCGGGGACCATGGCCGCGGTCGCGGCCGGCGCCGAGGACGTCGGGCGGACCCTGCGCGAGGCGGGCGCGCCCGCCTCGGTGGTCATCGCCAACCACAACTCGCCCCGGCAGACGGTGATCTCGGGGCCGACGGAGGCGGTCGGCGCGGCGGTGCGGCTGCTGCGCGAGGCGGGGCTGGGAGCGAAAACCATACCTGTGGCCTGTGCCTTCCACAGCCCTGTGGTCGCCGGCGCGGGCGAGCGCTTCGCGGCGGCGCTGGCCCGGCAGGCCGTGCGCCTGCCCGAGTTCCCGGTGTGGTCCAACCGTACGGCGGCTCCGTACGGCGACGATCCCGACGCCGTGCGGCGGGAACTCGCCGCCCAGATCGGCGCCCCGGTCGGCTTCGTCGCGCAGATCGAGGCGATGTACGAGGCCGGAGCCCGGCTCTTCGTCGAGGCCGGACCGGGCTCCGTACTGACCCGGCTGGTCGCGCAGATCCTCGGCGACCGCCCGCACCGCACCGTCGTCTGCGCGCCGCGCCCGGACAGCGGTCTGCACGGCTGGCTCGACGCCCTGGCCCAACTGGCCGTCGCGGGGCTGCCGGTGCGCACCGGATGGCTGTTCCAAGGCCGCGACGCGGTCGACGCCGCGCGGACCCCGGCGCCGAAGCGGCCCGGCTGGACGGTCGACGGACAGCTGGTCCGCACCGCCGCCGGAGAACTCCTCCCGGGTGCCCTCGCACCGGCCCGACGAGTCCTGGAGACCACCACCGTGACGACGAACCCGACCTCCGCGGATGCTCTGATCTCCGAATTCCTGCGCACCAGCCGGGAGATGGTGGCCGCGCAACGCGATGTCCTGCTGACCTATTTCGGCGGCGCGGCGACGGGGGAGCGGCCCGCGCCGCCCGCGATCGCGCCGCAGCCGGCACTGCAGCCGGTACTGCAACTGGTGCCCGAACCCGCGCGAGCGCCGGAGCCCGTTCTCGAAGCCGTTCCCGATGTGCTGCGGATGGTGCTGGAGATCATCGCGGAGCGTACGGGTTATCCGGTGGACATGATCGAGCCGGATCTTGATCTGGAAGCGGATCTGAGCATTGACTCGATCAAGCGGGCTGAGATCGCCGGTGAGTTGGCCAGGCGGCTCGGTGCCGGTGGTGGCACGGATTTGGCCGGGCTGGAGGATGCGGAGCTGGAGGAGCTGGCGAAGGCCCGTACGGCGGCGGCCGTGACGCAGTGGCTCACCGCGCGCCTGACCACCACCGCGCCCGCCACGCCTGCCGCGACCGAGGTGCCTG